>Ga0265797_10000048_pt1 | contig 278666 bp, 357 predicted proteins | sample P2T30metagenome_FD_192433 | JGI IMG/M metagenome (GOLD analysis project Ga0265797, IMG submission 192433) | Plant litter microbial communities from East Loma Ridge, Irvine, California - P2 T30 | ecosystem: Environmental > Terrestrial > Plant litter > Unclassified | place: USA: California... | reverse complement strand
TGCGGTGAGAACCCTGCAGACGTAAGCCTGGATTGTAAGCTTTGGAAGGGCGAGATGTTCGAATGCAAGAAGGCCCTTGGCGGATGGGTTGACTGTTGCGAGGCTCCAAAAGGGGTCTCACTTTACGATTACATGAACCTGACTTGGAACACGCTTAAGGCCGCAAGTATGACTGGTGCACTCGGCGAAGCTGCTCAGTCCCAAGGGCTTTTCAGCTATGGGTCGGAGCTGGTTGCCCAGGGCTATCAAGCCGTTGTTTCAACCGTCTGGTCATCAGCTGCGGAAACAGGTGCGGCTAAGGTTGCTGAAACTGCAGTTTTGTCTGAGATCAAGCAAATGATCATGGATAAGGTTGCCCAGTGGACATACGAAACCTTTGGCCAAGCTGCCGCCCAAACAATTTTTGTTTCGACGGCAACTACAACCGCGGCTGATGGTACAGCGCAAGCGGGCGCTTACACAGGATCGGGTGGTGCCAGCTTCGCCCCTATGCTTGCCAGTGCGCTTAGCGTGATCATGATCGCTTACATGATCTACCAAATCGCCAACATCCTGGTTCAGATCATTTGGGAGTGTGAGCAGCGGGAGTTCGAGCTTGGCGCCAAGAAACAGACGAAGCTATGTCACTTCGTAGGGTCATATTGTGCTTCGAAGTCTATGTTTGGCTGTATTGAGAAGCGAGAGGCTTACTGCTGCTTCAATTCTCCGCTTGGCCGAATCATGCAAGAGCAGGCTAGACCCCAGCTCAATCGAGACTTTGGAGAGGCTGAAAATCCGGAGTGCTCTGGTCTTGAAGTATCCGACCTAGGCAAGCTGGACTGGTCCAAAATCGATATATCTGAATGGGTCGGAATTATGAACCTTACTGGTGTTTATCCAACGATAGGTAACATGAACCTCGACAAGCTGACCGGCCAGAACTCACGGATGAACTATTCTGGTACCCGCCTTGATTCTGCGGACCGCAACATTGAGCGAGTAGACAACGTTGGAAACTTCACAGAGGTGCGGAAAGAGGCTGAGGACGGAATGCGGCAAAGTATCAAATAGGTTGTCAGAAGAGAGAACCCCGCATTGGCGGGGTTTTTTTTACCCTTGATAGAAGTGACTTTTTTCTGATCAAAAAAAACCCCGCTTTTGCGGGGCTTTATAAGAACCAGGTCAGGCCGATGCAGCCAGATTCTCATCGTCTTCAGCATTAATCACGGCGTCAGCTTCGGCAGTGGTCTGCTTTTCAGCGTCGTCCTCGTCAAGCACGGCTTGGAGGGCTTCGATTGCTTCAGGAGTTCCCTCGGTGCGAGCCTTCTTCCGCGCCATGGTCGCCTGGCTCTGAAGCTTGCGGACGATACGCATGACCATGCGCAGCTGTTCACCTCGGAAAGCCTGTGCTTTCTTGCTGTCAATGAGGCCGACGAGCCAGAGCGTATCGAACAGCTGGATCATTTCGTCGAAGGCCACGAGGATCTTCGCGAAACGCAGGATTTCGGGTGTACTGATGGCGAAGCTGAATTGCTTGGCGGCTTGGTAGCGAGCGCGAGTGCCCTGGTGACCATTAGTTTCCAGCAAGATCTCGAAGCGCCCTTTGGCACTGGCAATGTCCTTTTCGAGCTTCTCAATCATGACGTTGATGGTGCTCATGATTTCGCCGTGGTCGAATGCCTTGTTGTTCTGGGCCAGGGCGCGTGCGATTACGTCGACCGTGAACAGGGCGCGGCCCGCGCCTTCAAAGCAGCGGTTGAATACGCGCTTTGCCTGCTCGGTCTGCAGGTTGATTGCAGTCTCGATTGTCGGGGTCGAGTAGCTGCTGTTGGGTACGAAAGTTTGGCCGTTAGCCATGGTTGAACTCCTTGGGTTGGGGAGCTCACAACATATTTCACCACGCGACTAGAATGTGGTCAGTTTGCACCCTTTACCGGGGCCAGACCTCGGTCAATCTGCTTTTACGGAGGGGGCTTTACAGGCTGTTTGGGTAAAGGTAATCTGAAGGCTCTTCATCCAAGCAATGCTGCTTGGTGAGAAACTCGAAGTTCTATCTTCGAGTCCAGTGTAGCTAGGCACTCTCTAGCACTACCTAGGTACGTCTCGCGAACGTACTTATCCATCGGGGATAACCATCCCCTTTGGGTGTGGTTGTCTTCGGTCTCAACTCCGGAGTTCCAACCATGAAATTTTCCATTATCTTCGCTGTTGCTGTCGCATTTGCTCAGTACGTTATCGTACCGAATGTCGATGTCAGTGCCGTTGCTGGTCAACATACTGCTCACCATGCTGCTATCGAGGAGGCTTCCAAGTGAACCTTTCCGACTACGGCTCCCTGGTGTTTGCAGTCATCTTTTTCGCACTTGTTTATGCAATCATCCGATTCAATAGCTACCAAGCCAAGAAGGCAGCGGCTGCTAAGAGCGAAGCGATTGCTGAAAACGATGTCGAAATGAATGAAAGCGTTTTGTCGTTCTCAGCTAAGCGTGATGATTTTGATCCGCTTCAAGCTGGTTCCGCAGGCGCGTCGCAGATTGTTGCGACGGAGACGCGTGAAGCTGCCCCTCGTGGTGCTACTCGTGTGCGGCCGGCCGGGATCGATTATTCGATCTATGACGAGCCGACCTACTTCCGTCGCGGCCATCAACTCTCTTTCTGAGTTGATCTGCAGGACCTCCCGTTTGGGTGGTCCACCCAAGAGCTCCCTGTAGAGCTTTTGGGTGGACCACCTGAGCCGGAGTAAGCCATGCACACGTTAGAAGCTATGTATCTTGTTGAAATTCAGGAGCTGATGCTTGGTAACGGAGAGTGCGTAGAGGTGCCTAAACAGGTTGCCGATACGGTCTCCCCGGAATACCTAGATCTTCGTTTTTTGAAGAACTGGGCTACCAGGTCTAAATTCCTCTCCAGTGGCGCGGACATTGGTGTGATCATCTGAACTCGACAAGAACCCAGGTGGGGGTGCGCCCCCTCCTGAAATGCTTTTCCTGTAGCCCCGCGTCCGCGGGACTACAGTAAAGGTATTTCTCCTCCCTTTCCCATCCAGTCAAATCTCTCTAATTCTTGTGTTGGCCTTGGTGCCTTCACAGATGCAGCAGCTGGACTGTCTTCCAGCAAAATAACCTACCATCCCCCAAGGGGCTCCTTTGCCCTTGTGGGCAGATGGGCCTCTCTCAGCTGGAGTTCACACATGGCTAAGAAAGGCATCAACAAAGTAATCATTGTCGGAAACCTGGGTGCTGACCCGGAGTTGCGCTACTTGCCAAATGGCAATCCTGTCGCAAATCTCACGGTCGCTACTTCTGAAAGTTGGACTGACAAACTTACTGGCAAACCGCAAGAACGTACTGAATGGCATCGTGTAATGATCTTTGGCAAGCTTGCAGAGATCGCTAGTGAGTACGCAAAGAAAGGTTCACAGGTGTACCTTGAAGGCCGCAACCAAACCCGCGAATGGGAAAAGGACGGCATTAAGCGATACATCACCGAAATCATCGTCGACAACAATGGCACTTTCCAGATGCTGGGAAGGGCTCCGGGGCCGGCGGCGCAGGGTTCTGGAGAAATTCAGAATGCTGGAAGTCAGCAGCAGCGGCAGCAACAACGGCCGCAGCAGCAATCAAGTCCGAAGCAACAATCGCGCCCGCAGCAAGCACCTGGTTTGCATGAAACTCAGCGGCCGCAGCCTTTACCTTCGGGTGCTACCCAGCCGGATTATCCGGACCTTGATAGCTTTTCATCACTGGATGAATGGCCTATCTAGATCAAACTGTTCATAGCAAAGTTCTGATCAAAAACACTAACCCCGTGGGTCACGTCCCCCACAGGGGATGTGACCTTCCATAAAGCTTTGGAGGTTCACATGGCAAGAGAAGATAAGGCTCTTACTAGCACAGAAATTTCGCAACTCATCAAGTCTGCCGAGGATGGTTTCTCGCGGATGATTGATGCGACTGGCAACAAAATGGTCTTCCAGCAGGAAGCCTTGTTTGCCATGAAGGCTATGCTTGAAAACGAGTACCTGGCCCTGACAGCAAAGCGCAATCCAGTCAGTTTGAAGATGGCGCTAGTGCAAGTTGCGAGCTCGGGTTTGACGCTCAATCCTGCCATGAGCCTGGCCTATCTTGTCCCGCGGGACGGGAAGGTCATTGCCGACATCAGCTATCGCGGTCTGATAAAGATTGCGACGGACAGTCGAGCTGTCAATCTGGTGGTTGCAGAAACAGTCTACTCAAACGATGTTTTCCGTTACCGCGGTAGTGGTGTGGAGCCCATCCACGACTTCGACCCTTTCTTAGCAACGAAGGATCGCGGCGAGTTCCGTGGTGTGTACGTCAAAGCCCATCTTGCGATCGGTTGCCTTCTGGTGACCTGTCTCAGTGCGGAAGAGGTGTATGCGGCACGTGACTTGAGTTCCGCATGGTCCAGAGGCTCCGTTGGTAAAAAGGGCCCTTGGGAGACGCATTTCAAGTGGATGGCGCTTAAAACCGCTATCAAGAGTGCACGCAAGCTGTGGCCAATGACCTCGCCGATTCTAGACCAGGTTATTAGCTATCTGAACGAGGACGCTGGGGAGGGTATTGCCCCGTCAGCTGTCTCGCTCGATGTTGCTGCTGTAGAACTTGGCATTGACCCAATGTCCAGTACCTTGCAGATTGCTCAAGATCAGCAGATACCTATGCCTAAGATGCAAGTCGCACCTCAAGCGAACACTGTTGAGCCAAGACTGGTCAGCGTTGTCTCGAAAGAACCTGTTTCGCAGGCACCTGCTGAAGCTATCGTGGGCTCGATCGTTACTGACGGGGTGCAGGCCGAGGCTGGTCTGGATCCGAAGGTGATAGCTCGAATCGATAGTGTGCTTCAGCGTTCGCAGCGCAACGGCTCTTGGGAGGCTGCTTTCGAGTGGGCCAACAATTATTTGCGTGGAGAAGAGCTGGACCACGCGATCACTCAATTCTCCAACGCTCAAGCGCTTCGGCAGGCGAGTTAAGGAGCAATAAATGAACCCAACCCATGAGGGGCCTTGCCCCTCATGGGGTGCGGTCCCTCCGCAAAGGAGGTGTCCATGGCTATGAAAGTCGTAAACCTGCGTCAGCGTTCGCCCCAATGGCACGCCTGGCGGAAGAAGGGAGTTACTGCTACATCGGCAGCTGTTGTGATGGGTGTGAATCCTGACAAAACTGTCTGGCGGTTGTGGTCTGAGCAGACGGGTAAAATCAACCCGCCTGACCTGTCAGTTATCCCTCAGGTACGTATTGCTATCTTGCTGGAGTCTCATGCCCTGGCGTGGTTTCAAGATCGCTATGACATGACGCTGCTTCCGCTGTGCGCCGAATCTTCCGAGCATCCGCTGATTCGTGCCAGCTTTGACGGGGTCAATGAGTACGATGAGCCTGTTGAGGTCAAAGTACTTGCTGACCGTAATTTCCTCGACGTGTCTGACATGGGTGAGGAGTCCTACCACTACAAGCTTTATTGGTGGCAGGTGCAGCACCAGCTGTACGTAACGGAGGCGCAGAAAGGCTATTTGCTTTTCTATCACTCCAGGCTTGAGCCAATTGTGTTCGTGATTCAGCGGGACAATGCGGCTATCTCAAAGCTAGTTGACGCAGAACTGGCCTATTTCGAGCTTGTCCGCAAGGGCAAGGAGCCGGAGAAGGACAAGGCGCGTGACTATTTTCAGCCTGAGGGGGCTGAGCGACAGAGCTGGGTAGATGCAGCAATGCAGCTGCGCAGTCTTGAAGAGCAACGTCTCGACCTAGTGTCACGGGCCGAGGCGATAGCAGGGCAGCAGAGTATTCTCCAGAAGTCACTTCTGGGCTTGATGGGGGATCATATGCTGGCTGATTTTGAGGGGGTCAGATTGACCCGCTACAAGCAAGCTGGCAGGGTTTCTTGGCGTAAAATCGTCGAGGTTCTGGACCCTGAGTTCAAGCCATCCAAGTATCCAAGCCACGTTTCGGCTGAAGCCGAGCGAGTGAGGATGACCCTGGGCGATGCGCCGATGTCGGAGTCCACTCTGGACTACGAGCTATCGAGTATCTCCTGTGGAATGGATGAATTTTGCTGCTAAGCATGAGGGGGGGTAACCCCCCTTATTGCTCTAGTTCCAAAAAGGGTTCAAAAGTAGCTAGTCAGTAGATTCAGGCAAGGTTAGGCTTTGCCTCAGTCTATTGGAATTCTCTTCTCAGCCATGTGGCTTAGAGGTGATACCCAGCTGGTGGTTTACCAGCACATTCTTAAAACCCATCGGGGATACCAATCCCCATGGGGGTTGGTGTCTCCGCTTACCCGGAGTTACACCATGTCTCAAGCTCAATCTATCCAAGCTGCCGCCGCAGAAGTTCCTTTTGCACTGGCCAAACTGGTTCCTATGACCTCGTTTGGGGTGAATAGCGAAATTAAGTGCAATGCCTTTCCAAAAGGCCATTTGCACCAAGACTTCGTTCCACCGCGCAGTTCGTTCTACAAGTTCCGCACCAGCATTCGTATGCCGGTGATGAATTGGTTGTTCTCACCTAATGGTGATGCCCTTGCTTTGACTGGTCCAACCGGTTCTGGCAAGACATCGCTGATTCGCGAAATCGCAGCCATCCTCAATTGGCCTTACCTGCAGGCCAATGCTCACTCGCGAATGGAGGTTCCTGATCTCATCGGAGGTCTACGCCTAGAGTGTGATCCAGCTACAGGAGATCAGCGCACTGTTTTTAGCTATGGCCCACTAGCCTTGGCGATGAAGCATGGCTACCTCTTCTGTCTTGATGAGGGGGACTTTCTCGATCCGTCGGTTATGTCTGGTCTCAACGCTATTCTCGAAGGTGCGCCTTTGGTAATCCCCGAGAACGGCGGCGAAATCATCCGGCCTCACAAGTACTTTCGTTTCGCCATCACCTGCAACACTCGTGGTCAAGGCGATGACAATGGTCTGTACGGCGGTACGCTGACGCAAAACCTGGCAACCTGGGATCGCTATCGCATGGTCGAAGTGCCTTATATGTCTTCGGAGGATGAGATTGAAACTCTGATGCATGTACTCGGCCTGAAGGCAGGCGATATCGTGACCAGGATGGTCGAGATAGCGAATTTGGTCCGTAAGCAGTTCGTTGGTAACCCTAGTCCTACTGGGGAAACCGGCAATCTGACCGTAACATTTTCGACACGCACGCTGATGCGTTGGGCGAGGATTTCGGGCTCTTATTCAAAGTCTAGTGTGGAAGGTTGTCCAATGGCTCTGGCTCTTCGTGAGTCCTTGACCAACCGCGCGGCCGTCGACCAACGTATCGCTATCCACACCATAGCTAAGACCGTGTTCGGGCCTGAGCTTTGGAAGGGCGATGCGGTGCTTGCTCAGGCGGACATCTAAGGGAGGGCAGGGGAGATGTTTTATTACGGTCTGTCTACTCCTGCCATTCTTGAGAAGGTTCTCGGCATTCTCCAGCCTTGGCTGGGGAGTGCTGAGGGCGATCTCCGGGATGCGCTCGTTACAGTCATAGGCGTCATGAAGTCTCCTATGAACGCCGACTTTATTGACGGCGTTTGCTATTACCAGCTCGTCGTAGCCTGTGGGTTGATGCTCGCTCTAAGTGACACGTCTGATTCCGGCTCATTTTCGATGTCTGATGAAAATGGGAAGGCAATTGAGTTTGACGATGAGTCTGACTGCAGAGACTTCCTTCGTAAAAGTCTGGCGCTTAGTGATGAGCGCGTAGATGAGGCTTGGAACATCCTTGCGGATTTTGGCGTCATGCGTCGCAAATTAGATCTGTCGATTCTGGAAGAGAGCACTTCTCATTCGGATGACGATTTTTGTCTTTAACCCTGCCGGGGCTTCATCCCAGGTGGGGTGGGGCCTCCAAAATAACTGGAGCTGCACCTATGAAAATCTCTATCAATGACCATCTTGTCCGTGCGGTAGAGTTCTCGACGGCTTCGATCAGTGAAGCTGATTTCGAGCTGTTGGGCGCCATGGCTGATGACTACGCAGAGCGCGGTAACGAAACAGGCTGCGTGATGAAGCACGATTGCGGGTTTGTCGTCTTCGTGGGTGAGCCAACCTTCAACTTCATCAAGGCCGCGAGTCCTTCTGACAAGCTCCAGGCGATCCTGGATGCGGTTCTCGAAGGTGGCGACATCATGTACTTGACCTTCCACTCTGACCTCGGTGAGGTGGATGAACAGGCCACAGAAGATCTGCCAGATAGTGCCCTCACGGCAGACCAGCTTTCCTGCAAGTATGGAGGTGAGCATGGTACCTGGGGTCAACACCCTGAATACCATCGCGAGGATTGGCAGGAGGAGGTAGCTGCTGGTGATGTCTTGTGTGGTTACTGGGCCTGGGTAGTTTCGTGTATCGAGCGTGACCAAGTGGAATAGATATGTGATAAATCGGGTACGGGGAGCTTCTCCCCGTAGTCGTAATGAGTCTCCATTGCTATCATCAGCGATAGCAATGCAGATTTTGCAGATTCTCTACATCCCCATGCTGGGATGTTGGAAAAGTGTTAGCTGAACACTCAAATAATCAGCACTCAACTCAACCCATCGGGGCACTCTGTCCCCTTGGGGATCGTGTGCCTCACCTCTGGAGGTACACCATGTCCGTTTCTATCCCCAACGCTTCTGTTCTTAACCGTATTGTTCTGGTCGGTCTTGACGTGAGCATCTGGTCCGCACGCAAGAAATTGCATCGTGAGGAACTAGGCGCCAATGTCCAGCTGCCACCTGATGAGATGTTTTCGTTAGGTTCCAAGAACGTCATCGATCTCGCTCACCTGGGCGTTTTCGATACGCTGAAGCGTCGCGCTCTACGTGCCATCGAAGGACCAGGTGTTCGTTTGATGGGCGCTGTCGGCGTGCCTGATACAGTTCACCTGGATGTAGTTGTCGAGCTCCAAAAAATCCAGACTGAATTCAATGCTGCGAAAAAGGTTTTCCTCGATAACCTTGATCGTTACCACCAGGAATGGATTGAGAAATCCAAAGCTGATCCTGCTTGGCAGGCTGTGCTTCGTGCTTCAGCCACACCAAAGTCTTACGTGGATCGAGCGTTGAGTTTCAGCTACTCAATGTGTCGCCTGATCCCGGATCCAAGCTCCCCTGCAACAACCGAAGGTCTGGAACGTCAGATCAACGGCCTGGCCGGGCAGCTGTATGCCGAAGTCGCTGACGAGGCATGCAAAATCATGGAGTTCTTGCAGCAAAAGGATTCTGTGACTCAGAAAACTGTTAATCGCTTGAAAGGAATGCATAGCAAACTCTGCTCAATGGCATTCGTTGACAGGGATGTGCAGGAGCTGGCCGACTACCTTAATGATCGTCTTAATGCTCTTCCTCAAACGGGAAAGCTTGAAGGTCGTGACTTCAAGGATATGGTCAGCCTGGTTAGCAGCTTGTGTGATGAAGACCGTATCGTTGGACTTGTGAAGGCTATGGCCAGCCAAGCACCTGGGGCGGTCTTTGATGAGTTCGCTGGATTGACCGCGGCTGATTCCGCCGAAGATCAAGTCGAACTCGTTGCCACACCGGCAGCACCCGATGCTGTCGATGAAGTACTCGCGCAACCTGAATATGACGTTGTTGTTCAGCAGCTGGTGCTAGATGAGGCTGAAGCCTTCATCGAGCAAGAAACCGAAGCTGCTGTAGGCAACGTCCCGGCTGTCCAAACAGTTGAGCCTCAAGCGTTGACTGCCCAGATTCCTGGACTGGCGCAAGGTTTTGAACTCGATCTTCACGTCGATGACGAGATGTCGGATTTCTGCCTTTAACCTATGCAACTCAATCCCAAGGGGGGTACTCACCCCTTTGGGGTGAGTACCTCTGCAATTATTTCGGAGGTACTACATGAAAATCCAAACCCTTAAAAATGCTCTTCCGATCGTCATGCGAGCCCTGGCGGGTGATTTAGGCGTTCAAGTTGTTTGGGGTGCAGCTCATGCTCATACCTGGAACAAAGTGATCTACCTGCCAAACCTACAGGAGAGCGAGGGTGTCGCTAAGCTCGCGCTTGGGTTCGGCGTTCACGAGTCAGCACACATCCTGTATAGCGATCAAGCTGTCTACGAACGGGCTTCCGCTGAAGCTCCAATCGTCGTCAAGCTTATGAACGTGTTGGAAGACGTGCGGATTGAAAATTTGATGTTTCAGAAATTTCCAGCTGTCCGCAGTTGGCTGGAACACACGGCGAAGGTTGTTTTAGGTGGTGTCGGTGACTCTTCCGGCCTTCCTGAAGCTGCCTTGCTCCACAACGCTGTACTCATGAATGGACGCTGTCGTCTGCTTAATCAGCCTCTGGCTGAAGAGGCGTCTGAGGCTCTTTGCGCTATGCGGGAGGCGATGGGCGCTGGGCGAACGGTCAAAGTGTTAGCCCTGGTGGGGAAGGTACCTTCATGCGCTGATACCGAAGCGGTCTACAAACTGACGCATCAGATCCTTGATGTGCTCGATGAGGTAGATACCGAAGACAGTGACCAACCAGCTGATCAGAACGACCAGTCGCAAGGTAGTCAGAACGAGCAGGCTGATCAAAAGGCCGGCTCTGGCTCTCAAGGCCAGACCCAATCCGGTGATGGTCAAGGTGAAGGTAGTGGCAAGCCTGATGATTCCTCACAAGGTGATCCTCGGGGAGCTGCTGGCGCTGATCCAAGTGACAGTGGTTCTAGTTCAGATGGTGGTGCAGGCTCTGGTAAACCAAGCCTTAAGCAAAAGGTACTCGGCGCGAGCGCTGGTGATTTAGACAACCTCAAGTCTGACTTGGGGGAGGCTGCCGCCAAGCTGCTTCAAGCCAGCACCTCACCTTCGAGTGATTCAACGCCCGCAGCGGTGTTTCAAGCACCTGTTGGCAATGAGCTGCTTTGTGCTGATGTCGCTCAAAAGGGTCGAGCTGCTTCGATGGGTATGCGTCAGGTTCTGATGGGCCTGATTCAAGGGAGTCGTAATTCGAGAGTCACGATCCGTCGTACTGGTCGCCAGATCGATGGTTCAAGGCTTGCACGGGTTGCGGTTGGGGAAAACCGGATCTTCCGGAAAACAGAACCTGTGCAGCGTGCTAACGCGGCTTTCCAAATCCTCCTCGATGCGTCCGGTTCGATGAAGTTGTGCATCAGAGAAGCTGAATCGGCGGTGGTTGCAGTTTTGACCTCGCTTGAAGGCCTCCAAGGTGTCACTTCTGGTGCCATGGTTTTTCCGCGGCATGGAATCGAGAATGCCAAAAACTGCGTTGGTGTACTGAAGCGTCATAACCAGAGTTTGGTTCGGGCGCTGCAGGAAAACCGATTTGGAGTTCAGGCCAGTGGTGGTACGCCTTTGGCCGACGCTATCTGGCCAGCGGCCAGTGAGCTACTCACTGTCAAAGGGGAAAGAAAAGTGTTGGCCATCATCACTGACGGCGACCCTGATCGAGCCTCTGCTGCGGAAAACATGATTGCTCGATGTCGAGTGTCCGGTATTGATGTGTTCGCGCTTGCCTTCGGCTCTGCTCGCACAGAATTGCTGGATCAAGTCTACGGACCAGGTAACTGGGCCTACTTGAGTGGCGTTGACCAGCTTCGCGCTGGCCTTAGCTCAGTGGTCCGATCTGTTCTTACCGACGCAGCCTAATCGCTGCATTCAAACCCACTGGGGGTACATCACCCCCATTGGGGGTGGTGTATCTCCGCTTGCCTGGAGTTACACCATGAATTCACAACTAGCGCTAAGCCTTTTTGAAGAGCTACCTGAGGGATTTATTCCTAAGGAACGCCTGAAAATGCGTCGGGCTGCGCGGACCTCTAACGGCAACATCGTAGAGCTCCGCCAGCTCAGTCTCCTCGATTTGCTGAACATGAGCGATGAGGAGCTTGGTCCAGTTTGCTGGTCCGAGGATGACGTTGAAACGCTGCGTGAAGGAATCCTTCGTGAGGCCTGTCATGTTCTGCTCGATAATCGAGCAGGCATGTCGACACGCAAAGATCGCTGGAAGTGGATCAACGATGACAGTTGGTCTGCATTCAGCTTCAGCGCCTGTGCAGCAGCGTGCTACGTGGATCCTGAAGATCTTCGTGTTTCGCTCGTATCGTTGCTTCGCCACCACAAGGTCCTGCAATTACTGCAAGCAGCCTAATGAAACCTTCCCCGAGCAATCGGGGAAGTTTTCCTTCTAGAACCCTTAAAGGAGCCCGTAAGCGAAAGGCGGGCTGCTTTAAGGATTCTCTCACCTTCAATGCGAAGGTCAGTGATACCCAGCTGGTGGTCTACCAGCACTTCTTTCAATCCCGTAATCGGAGGATCACCTCCCGATCGGGAGATGGTCTTCCTCCATCCTGGAGTAGAACCATGACAACAATTATCAATGCGAAAGTAGGCCTGGCGCGAGGAGGTGTGTCGCGTGTTTGGCTTGAGGGCCAGAAGCTGCTGCACGCCGGTTTGCGTATCGGCACCCGATACGCCTTGAAGTCCGACGAGGCTTCTAAGCGAGTTGAGCTGGTTGCTTTGGAAGATTCGAGCACCGTAAAAACAAAAGGCGTATTTACTGTCTCCAGGCGTGAACGAAACGGCATCGTCACACCTGTACTGGAGGTGCGCTCAGAACTCTTCGCAAAGTTCTTTAAGGGCCTTGAGAAGGTTCGTGTCGCCATTCGTGCCGGCAGGATTCTGATCACAGCCCGGCAGATTGACGTGAAAATCCGTGAGCGTGTCGAGCGTATCCAGCGCAAGCTGGCCGACCGCCAGCGACTGGCTACCGGTTCCCTCTTCCACGGCACGGGGATCCTAGATAAGGCGCTTCATCGAGGTCTCATTGCCGTCGGTGTTGCTGCGTTTATCCAGGTCGGTGTTGAGCAAGAAGGGACTTTCCTGGATGCCTCGCTAAGGAACAATCCTGAGCTCTGGTCTGAAGAATCGGTAGCAATTAACAGCGACATCCGTGACCTGTACCTAGCCGGTGCAATGCCTTTACTAGACATAGTTTGGGGGGGAGTTCCTTGCGTTTCTGCGAGTTTAGCCGGTAGGGCTAAAAACAAGCTTGAGTTTGCAGAAGAACACAGCACCGCTGGAACGCTTTTCTTCGACCTGCTTGAGTGCGTGAAGGCGAGTAATCCAGCTGTGGTTCTGCTGGAGAATGTCAAACCTTATGCCAGTACTGCGGGCATGGCTGTCATTCGCTCGGTACTGGACAGCCTTGGCTATTTAGTCTTTGAGACTGTCCTGTCAGGTGGTCAATTCGGAGCAATTGAAGACCGTCATCGGCTGGTAATGGTGGCTGTCACCAAGGGGCTAGGTTCTGGTGAGTTTCTCTTTCCCAATACCCACCCTTCAGTGGCGGACAGGGGGATGGAATCGCTTGGTAATGTCCTCCAGGACATACCTCTCGATTCCCCCCGTTGGAAGCCTTATGAGTACCTGGTGGCTAAGGAAAAACGCGACATTGAGGATGGTAAGTTCTTTCGGCGTCAGTTGGTGACAGCAGAAAGTACTTCTATCGGGTGTTGCGGGAAAGGCTACGGGAAAGCCCGGACGACGGAGCCGCATTTAAAGCACCCTCATAATCCTTTGCTATCTCGCCTATTGACGCCGGTCGAGCATGCGCGTGTTAAGACGATTCCTGAGGAGGTGATTGCGGGGCTTTCAGAGACCGTTGCTCATGAGGCCTTGGGGCAAAGCGTCGTCTTCAACAAGCTAGAGGCCGTAGGTGTTGCTTTAGGGTCATACCTGCAGGGGCATCCTATCCCGGCCACCTTCTATGATCCCCAAATCATGGTAGCTGCAGCCTTGGAGGAAGTGGATGAATCTGACTTGGTAGAACAGGTCAGGTCGCCCATCCAGATGGACTTGCTTGCTGCATAAAACCACCCATGAGGGGCCCAGCCTCTCAGGGCTGGTGCTCCGAATCAAAGGCCACATTTGGCCGTCCCTTCCTAAGCAGGAACCTCCTGCTAGGAGAGGACTGCAATATCACGGAGTTCCACATGAGCAGTGCAATTAACCATGCTATCGAGTCCCTGACTGTTGCCGCTGAATGCGGTGGTGAACTGGATCTGGAGATGTACCAGGAGAGCCGCGACAGGCTTGTAGAGATTCGTGATGCGATCGAGCAATACGACCAGCGTCTCAATGCGGGTGAAAAGTCTCCAGACGGAGATGATTACAATGCATTGCGGGCCTTGCTTGGGCTGATCGGCTAACGCTTCCTTACGCGCATCTTGAATCCGATAGCTGTTAAACTGTACCTTACCCACTGCCGTTTTATCGGCAGTGGGTGAGTCTTCTCCCGCTAGCCAGTGATTAGCGAAAGAAGATTCTTAGATCCTCCATGAGGACGATCTAGAAAAAGCTGGTATCCCAGCACTCTCAACGCTGCGTCCTGCAGCAAACCCTACCGGGGGCCATTTCCCTGTTGGGGTTATGGTCTCCGCAAAACCAGGAGATCTCTCATGTCTAAAACAAAGTCCGTTGTATTCAGTGCAAATGCCCTGTCCGAGTTTGGTGATTCACCAACGTGTGCAGTCATGTTTGACCCAGCGGAAATGCTTGCTGAAATTGAGCGTGTTTCAATGCTCGTAAAAGAAAATGGGTTGACTGAAGCGCGTCTTTTGGCGGAAATCGAATGGCTCCCCGTGTCAACCGCTAACGATTTGCGGCTGCGATCCACGGAGCTTGTCGTAATTCAGGAAAGCTTCTGGTTCACGGTTCGTCCGAAGCACGCGGGCTACTCCATTGAAACCGCCATCATGTCGATAGAAGCTCTAAAGGCAGCTGTAGCTGAAGACACCCTCGTTCACTTTTACAGGCCGCATGGCAGTGATGATCTCGAAGCCATCTATGAAGATGCTGTGGACAGCTCTCATTCAGTTGAGGAGTGACTTCCATGGCTCTCCTCATAGCTGATGAATGTCCAGATCTTCTGGATCAGTACCGCGACTCAGATAATGTTGGTCAGCTGTACGACACAGACGATCGTTTCGCGAGTTACATCCGCCGATCCATACCTGGTTTCGAATTCCCTGATTTTTCATGGATGACGATCAGGCAGGTAAAGGCTCACATCTCAAAGCTCTAGCAACTCAACCAACCCTGTGGGGACCATGTCCCCTTACAGGGGCATGCGTACCTTCAATCTGGAGAACGTATGAAAACTTCACTGGCAATCACACACGTCGGCCGTGCAGGAATCGATGCAGTCAGAACCAAGGCTGATCTTTACCCGTACTTCGATTATGAGATGCCGAAAAACGAAACCCTGCACCATCTCATTTCTGGCGCTCAACAGGTAGTCAGACAGCAGCGCAGAGCGGATTTCGATTCTCGACTTGTCGAGCTTCGAAGCCGCGGTGAGTCGCTCAGAAGCTTCCCAACCGATACACGCTCTAGCACCTGGCATATTGATGGGCGCCCTGACATTCAAGCGCTCCTCAGTATCGGCGGACCGTTATCCCATCACGTGGAAAACTGTCAGCGTCCTGATGATGCCGGCGATCTTTCTGAAGTGGAAGCCGGGGGTGATCCTTATCCTTTTGGGAGTCCGCCGATGGATGCGTCTGCATACAGTGACATTGAGGTAGAGGCTGAATACGACATGGGTACAGAAATGCACCCAGCCGGAGAGGAAGGTCAGCCAGACGTTCTTGATTGGACTGACGCCACCGTCGGCTCGATCACGAAGATTGGTTTTTTCCCTTACCGGTACAAAAAGAATGAAAACAAGACGCACATGATCCGGATTGGAACCAAGGATCACTGGGGTGTAGATCTTGAGCGTGTTGTTCGCGAGTTCAGTCTCCGTGAGGGTGATCACATTGCACTCATGAGCATTGGCAAGCAGCCCGTTGTAGTCAAAACCCGTGTTCGTCAAGAAGATGGCACTTACAAACTTGAAGAAAAGGATGCAATGCGTAACACCTGGGTTTGTAAGCGCGTTTAGTAACTGCTCCCCCCGGCCGCGAAAGCGGTTGGGGGAGAGTCATCATCTGTGAGCTTACGGCTGACAAATGACGATTCATTCCCATCACATGGGTGATAGGAGCGAGTAGCTGCGCCAGCAGCAATCAACAACCGTGGAGGTTACTGCCTCTACGGCAGCCCTCCATTTCATCAGGAGTGCCCATGAACCTTTACGAAACTAAGTGCTTCATCGCAGCTCAGTTGTCCCCTTTCGGATGGGAGATTTGCGACGCGACATCTTTAGCCCACTTCTGTGGAGTAGCCTCAAAATGGTATGAGACCGCCGTTGGCCCTAAGTCGGCCCTCATTATCATGGAGCCGTCTTTTGACGGGCTACAAACTCTAAAATCGGAATATTGGAGCGAAGGGCGAAATGTGCTGAGCACGATAGTTCTGAAGGTAGATATCAAAGGTGATCCGGAAGCGCTTGCTGAAGCCGTCAAGAAGCTTGCGGAAGAGATCGAGGTAGGCGTTGCTCAGTCATACGCTGTCCGTTTGCTTCGCGAGAACGCGTAACGTTAATACAACGCCACTGCCTATCTACTTGTCTTGCTAGGGTCATTAGTTGAAAATGCAGCTTCTTGTCAGCCTCGATGCCGAGTCTGAAAAGCTAGCTGCAGTAGCAGCACCTATTGGCCAATCGGCCGTTACCCATGGGGGTGTCTCTCCCCTTTGGGGAAAGCACCCTCTTGTCTCTGAGGAGTGCGTCATGAAATATCTTCCCTACGAAGCTTCCCTGGACCTGTTCGCTCATTTGCGGAAAATTCAGTCTCGCCTTGGTAGCAAGAGTGAGATCCAACAAACGCTCCAGTGCATCACCGGGCTGTTGTATTTGCACCAGTGTGCATGCGTGATGGAGGAAGTCGATCGTGAGCCGATCATCGCTGGCCTTGTCCAAACCATTTGCCCTCACAAGGCTAATGGCTTGGCTGAGTTGGCGATCATTCCAGCTTGTGAAAAAACAGGTTTGACTGTCGAGGCCCTTGAGCTCAGTGATTTGGTGAAAGCGCTTCGTGCTGAATTGGCAGTTGTTTATGCCGCTCAAGCTGACACGCAGATCATTGAAGTAAAGCAGCAGCTTCAGGCGCTCAAAGCTGAGGGCCACGAAATTCAGCTCGCTTTCGATGAGATTGTGCTGGATTCGCTGTGCAACGAGGCTACCAACCTCAATAACCAAGGCCTTGACCATCAGATCAAGGCCTTATTGGGTGTCGGTTTCTCTGTGCAGAACATCGTAGATGGCGTTCAGCAAAAACTCTAAACCCACCGGGGCTGTCCAGCCCCTTACGGGCTGGTGCCTCGCTTAACTGGAGCACCATGATGATTACAGCAAAACACCATGCACAAGCCTTGGCAGAGTTCGGCAGCGTGAAGGCCGGGGCCGACTATAACGGCCTGCAGGTCATCAAGTTCTGGTTCAACGGCCGTCATCACGAGGTTGTAATCGGCACACCTTCCTGCGAGCGGATTCGTCAGGTCTATAACGGTTCTACCGAGGACTTCGAACGCGATTGCGTTTCTCGTATTGGCACCGCCAGTTACGAGAGCCAGCTGGCGCCAGGTGATGATGTCGTCGCTTTTCTCAATCGCTGGCGCCACGCTAGCCACGCAGAGTGGAAAGCGCGAATGCTGGAGAATCCCGACCGATATAGTCATTTTTGCCCAGAGAATCCTGACTTAGAAGCGCCACCTATCTTGGTGCCGGCGTTCTATGTCCAGGGCAAGGGTTGGAGCAAAACTATGGAGGTCGACCAGGCTAAATCCCTGGCCGGCCTGTAGTATGGGTATCCCCGGCGTAAGCCGGGGGTATTGCTGAGATCTCATCCCAATGCCCATGTATTGGCGTGAGATTTCTCGTCCCCAGCATGTGCTGGATCGTGATAGCCAGCTGCAGCTTGCGCAGCACTCTTAACCCAACGGGGCCATTCGCTCCTTTGGGGTGATTGGCTCCTCAACCAGGAGCATCACATGCATTCAAAACAGATTCACTCATTCAAGTTCATCTGTTCCTACAGAGGATCGTACGACTACCAGGTTCGGTTCAATGACAACAGTACACGCCGCCTGGAAATGCGTCGCTGGCGCGATTCTCGTTGCGAGTATTCGAACCTTTCCCCTGACGAGTTTGAACGCGAGGTCAATGGCAAGATTGGCTTGATCGATGTTAAATACTTCGACGGTGATACTGAGGCTCTTGTCGTTGCTTTTAACCGTCACATTTACCTTGAGCGACTGGCGCAGCTCGATAAAATTCTGGCTGATCCAAGGCGTTACCCTGACTACAAGCCTGACCTTTTCCCGATCTACGTGGGCGGTGCCTACAACCCGGAAGAGCGTCGTTGGGATGTCTTGCACGACTTCGACCAGGTTCGAATGAAAGCAGGTATACCATTCGAGCAATGCCTTAATATAAGGACCAATATGGCGGCGTCACAGCTGTCTTTGGTTGCATAACACCCTTACCTGCGGTTGCACGCCCTGAAGGGGCTTGAGCACCTGTAGGCACTATCCGGTGCTGCAGGATGGTTCGTAAGTCTGCAGAAATGGATCACCATTCCGGTGCCTTGCTGCGTCCTAAGCAGGCAGCTGGTTCAAGTATCAACTCACCCATCGGGGCTTCATTCCCCGCAGGGGTATGAAGCTCCCTAAACTAATCTAGGAGCTACTCATGCATACCCACACACAAGCCCTTAACTCCCAAGTTTCCTCCGCCGAAGTGACCAAACGCATCACGGATTCCCCTGTGGAAGTGACTTTACCCTCAGGTGAATCTTCGATATGGAAAATCAGTCAGAATCTGACTGATCGATGGGGCGATCTCAACGGTTTCATGGCTCCGAATGAGGCTTACCAAATGCTGGCTTCTGATGAAGCTCTCTACGCTTCCCTTCAGGAGCAGATGGTTTGGGAAACGACCTTTATCGTTCGGAAGGATGAAATATTCGGGGTATTATTCGAGCTTGAGTTTTGTACCCAGCACTCAGAAACCGACCTGATCGGTAATGAAAATTCTGACCTGCAATCGTGCTTGAGTCAGTATCCTACTGAGTCAGACAGCAAGGTCTTTCTCCTCAAGGCTATTGCGGAGCTTGAGCCGCAATTCCCTAATGTTCAGTTCTGTCTCCCACACCGTGAAGAGATGGTTAATGAGCGTATGGGGATTTGGGCGTTCGTGCCCGATGGCGCACTGACCATCGAGCAAGGCAAGATTCTGTATGATGCCCTGCACAAGTTTTACTAGTGCAGGTACTATTGTTTAAGCCGCTGCTCAAAACCCCCGCTTAGCCGGGATTGCGATAGCGCACTGCATGGCCTCCAGTGGGGGCCATCATGTGTTCGAGTCCTTTTCGGAAAGCCATTTTTCCAAAAAAGATTCTTCTGCAGGCCATGTGGCCATCAGAGAAACCCTAGCTGACGGGTAGTCAGCACTTTCAATCCCTCGGGGCACACAGCCCCGCCGTGGGAAGTGTGCTCCATCAAACTGGAGACACTTCATGACCTTTTCAACAACTGCTTCGATGGCCCGCCCGCGCATTGCGGAGGCTGTGTGTGCGGTACGAGACCGCTACATTTCGGCTGGCCTTGCGCCAAGCTATTTCGACATCAACAACGGCCTGTGTGATGACTTTGCGCTGGACCTAATCAAGGAAGTCCGTGGTATCACCACCGGCGCCCAAGACATCTGCAACCAAAATTTCATGGTCGGTTTTGACGGTGATAAGTGCGGGGACGATGCTTGGGATTGGGCATTGCTCAGCAAACACTGGGGTATCACTCCACCCAATGGCCTTACTGCTGAAGAAATTGAGCAGATCGACTTTGGCCAGCATGTCTGGGTGAGCGTCGGTCGAAATCACTTCGACGCTGAATGCCCCCAGGGTGTAGAGAGCTTCTTCGATCTTCCGTTGTTTCGTCGTTCGATCGTGACTCTCCTTCGACTCAAAGGTACAGCGGCCGATGATGTTCATACCGATGACGTTTTGCCGGCGCCACTGTGTCCTGTGCCTAATCCGCAACCTGCAAGGCTGCAAATGCAATGAGCCTGCACGCCTACGTGCTTTCGCTGGGAGGGGGCCGGTCGATGGTTTACCTATCATCGAACGATTCGCCTCGGCACAGAATGAAAGTAACTCGGTGCCGTGCTCCTAGTCTCATGATCCATGAGGCAGCTCGCATTGCTGCTGCGGAATGGAAGTCAGGGCGAGCGCGATCTATCTCTGGACTCGACCTACGTCGGCTCCAGTATCTTGGACAGTTCGATCTACGGACTGGTCAGATTGACCTTTCGGGGCAGATGATCCTGCTGGTCAATAGCGATTCGTACTTGCTCAACTCTGGCCTCTACCCAACGGTGGAATCCCTAGAGAAGAGCCTTATGACAGTGGCTCTGCTAAAGGATCTGCATGTGTCCTGGGCGATACCGAGTCGGTTCGAAAATGATAGAGAGCGTGATCTATTTCTGGCTGGCCTAGTCCGCTGGTAAGAGAGCACTGTTCTGTTTTGTAAAACCCTCGCGGGGCTGCATGTCCCCGCGCCGGGGGCATGGCTACGCTCAATTCAGGAGTGAAACCTATGTCTCAACAAACGAGCGTCCTTCCAGTAGGGATTTCCGAAAGCCCCGTCCACGATGGATTGGTCAAGGTTCCTGTTAGCCGATTCATTGGTTCAGGGCGCCTGCCATGGCTGATCATTGGTCGAGTACCGGGCGATGACGATGACACTGGCTATCTTGTACTGGCAGATGATGAGTCACGAGCAATTGAGATCTTTGAAGATCAATTGCACGAAGACTCGGGCAATGGTGTTGAGGAGCGAGCAGGAATCGCTGAGCGGTTTCAGCAAGACACCTTCATCACAACGTCGACGCTTCTGACCTAAATATCGTTCACACAAACCCTCGCGGGGCTGCATGTCCCCGCGCCGGGGGCATGGCCTCGCTTTAATTGGAGTTAAACCATGTCTCAAGTCGCTCAAACTAAAAATGCTGCTGCTATCGACCAGCGTGCCGTTCATACACTGTTGGCGGCCTTGCGCCACTGGCAACGGACATCGCACGTTATGGAGTTAGATGAGATCGCCAGCAACGGTGGAGAAGTCGACCCCTTAAATGACGCTGAAATCGATGATCTCTGCGAGCTGCTCAACAGCGGTATTCTCGATTCGGCTGTTGATCCGCAGGAGCCTCAAAACCTACAGGTAGATGATTTGCTGTTCGTCGGGAGTTCTGAGGTACGTCAGTGGCTCGTGGCATCACTGTTCTACTGGCGGCAGGAAGGGCAGTGCGAACCGTTCAACCGTACTGAAGGCATCCAAGCCATCGCGACGGGTAATGATCAGTTCACCTCTGCATCTGAAAGCGATATCGATGAGCTACTGATCAGGCTTCACTCTGACCAGGCGCCTGACGTGTTCCTCAGTGAGATGGCAGGTGCACTTGGCTCTGCGAATCGCCCTGTTGTGGTGATAGAGCAGAATTATGGCTCTGTACAGCGGGTTCGTTCGAGTGCCCCCATGGAAGTCATCTTGGTTGACCTCGATAACGAAATGTCGAACCAGGATCAGATATCAAACTTCCTGGGGCGTAATGCGGTCGTGACTCTGACGCGTTTGCACCACCAGGCAGATGGTGAGAAAGACGGGGTTGATTTTGATTTCTGCCAGCAGGCGTTAACGGCTGCTGTAGAAGGGAAGTAACCCTACATACAAACCCCAGACGGGCATTTATCCCGTCTGGGGTACGTGCCTGTCCTCTTTACGAGGAACAGCATGATGAATCCCATAATTCAGGCATCTAGCTTGATGGGCAGTCGAAAGATCATTCGGCGAGCTACGGCTAAATCTGCGGGATCGACAGTCTTCCTTTGGGAGCTGGACGATGGCGCGACTCTGGAATTGGTCCGAGAGGGCACGTTCAAGTGTTGCCGGGAGCGGGGTGAAGGTTTTGAAGCGCTGATGGAGTTTTACCAGCGTGGACGGTGCCGAGTTTTTTCCCCTAACGCCGCTGCATAGCGCCGTTGCTTAGAAGGTGAATTTCGTACCCTGAAACAGCTTCCTAGCCGCTCTTCCGAAAGGGGGAGGGGCCGGGGGCTTTAGGACTGCTTCCCTATGGGTGGAGCATTCCTAAATCCCTCTGCATCTCAATGTGTGATGTGGAAGAACCCAGCTGGTGGATACCAGCACTTTACTCAACCTCTGGGGCTGCATATCCAGTTTGGATATGGCTCCATCAAACACAAACCCTCACCGGGATGTTCCTCCCGGTTGGGAGGCATGCCGGTCTCTGTTGGAGATCTCTATGTTCGATTTAATCCCAGTGTCTACTGCTTACATGGCCACCTTGGAGCCGTTGTCAACGGGCGACTTGGAGCAGATACCCTGTCACAGCTACGTAAACCTAAACGTGGCTGAGCATGACCTCAACCAGTTCGACAAGATGTTTGTCTCGCTGCGTGCCAAACCACAATGCTTCAGCATTTCAAATCGAGGTTACAAAACCTTCTACGTCCCTTACGAGGGTCGAGAGGTGTTTGTAGATTGGCGGGTCTATTGCACGTGGGCCAACACCTTTCACTTGCGATTTGAGGAAGGGCTAAAGGCTTTCGCCATCAAACACACCAATCCGCATATTCACCCAGAAAAACAATTTCTTCTGGCCACGTGGATGGCGTCTCACGGCAAGTCGCCAAAGCCGCTGGCGCAATGTGTCTTTCTAGACGTAGCGCAACCGGCATTTTAATGATTCAACCCGATCCCGCCTCTAGGCGGGATCGGTGAATTAAGGGGTTTATGAGTTGTTCACGAGTGGGTATAGTCGTAAGCCTTCCTTGCATCGTAATGCGTGATGAAGAAAGCCTAGCTGGGCATCCAGCACTATCAGGGATCTCTCGATCCACCCCTCACCTTAATGTCTTTGCGTGTGGGGGCAGCATGTCGGCCTCATTTGAGGTTGCCAAGCATATTCAATTCTTCGATATTCCCCACAACAACGATATTCGCGATTTCCTGCGCGGCCGTAAGCCGGTACTCATAGTGCGGGCGCTGGCCGTGCTCGGTGGGTTAGCGGGTTCCGACACTGCAAGCCCAAACCCTCCGCTAGCTTCTACAAGAATTTCACGGCTTGAACACTGCCCTAAAGTTACTTTTGGAGAGTCTTCAGGTTCTTCAACCTCTGCATGTGCAGGTGTTGAGAAAAGCCAGCTGGCGCTTCGTCAGCACATCAAAAACCCACTGGGGCATTTCATTCCCCAGCCGGGGAGTGGTGCCTCCTGCAGCCTGGAGATACACCATGAAATTCGCATCAAGCGTTCTCTCTTTCCCTGGTCGCGGCCACTGGGGTCAAAGCAAGTACCGGGGCAACTGTTCTGGGCATGTTATCAAGGGCTTCTGGGAGACCTATCACAAGCGAAAGGGCGGCCTGGCGTGTGACCCCTCAATCGGCGGTGGCACTTCGGTGGACGTTGCTCGTGAGATGGGTTTGCGCTTTACCGGTACCGACCTGCATCAAGGCTTCAATTTGCTCTTGGATGACTTCAAGTCTCACCTTGGAGAGGAAGCGCATTCCTGCTTTTGGCACCCTCCATACGCCGACATGATTCAGTATTCGGGGAGCATGTGGGGAGAGCCAAACAAGTGGGACATGTCTCGTATGTCCTTGGGCGAATTCACAGAGGCCTTAGAGCTCGCGATCATGAACATTCATGACGCTGTGGAGAAGGGAGGGCATTACGGCATCTTGATGGGTAACCTCCGTCGAAATGGCGAGTACTACAACCTTTCCTCATTGGTCGAGCGCGTAAGCCCGGGCAAGCTCGTTGATGAAATCATTAAGCTGCAGCATGGCTGCCTGAGTGATTCGCGTCAGTACGCCGGCAATTTCGTGAGTATCAAGCACGAGAAATTGTTAGTGCTACGAAAGGATAAAAACTCGCTCTTTTTCGTCGGCACGATTGAGAAGCGTGCTTCTGCTATGTCCGGCATCACCTGGCGGGCCGCGATTCGTCGTGTCCTGCAGGGCGGAAAGGCCATGCATCTCAAAGAGATAGAGGCGCTGCTCCAACCATTCGCTCAGACTCGCCAAAACAGTAACGTTGACGCGAAGGTACGCCAGGTAGTTCAAGACTCTCGATTTTTCGAAAGGGTTGCACCTGGAACTTACAAGCTGGCCGCCTAACAACCCCCATGCCTCTGTGTGGAGGCCCTGTTTCGAGGTAATGCTATGAGTTTCGTGTCCAAGATCGTTAGCAAAAATGAGGCGCTGCGCCTGGCGCAGATATGCATCAATGGGTCCATCTTGGTTGAGGTCATGCCGTTTCCGGATGACGAATACCAGGTGACAGTACGGAAGGACCAGGAGCGTGTGCTTTTCGACAAGTTCCTGGTGATCAGGCAAGGCAGCGAGACCCGCATTGAGGGTGGGATCGCTCACACCGTGACATTAGCTGAAGCTGTGAATGGTGTTCGACCATGCATAGGCCGCGGCTGCTATGTGGGCTCTCATGACATATGCCGGATTCTCAAACCTGACCAAGTTGAACTAATCGACTATCTCGGTGAAGAGGATGCTGGCGGCAAAAGTGGTTTTATCATTCGGCCTCATGTGGTCGATGGTGAGATAACGCGATACCTAGTCGAAGAGTGGGTTCACGGCGATATCGTGAAAACTCTCACTGGCGCTTATCCGGCAGTACGGCGTTGGATATCCGACCAGCATGCTGATCACTGGAAGCGTCGCTACACTCTTGAAAGCCTCATCGATATATGGAACGAAGTACTAGAGATTCCGCTGGTTGGGGAAAAGCTCGCGGAGTCCTTCATGTTCTTTCCACATGGTGCATGCCTTCAGGATGTATTGATGCTTATCAGAGAGGCTAATCCGCTCTTCAAGCAGGTCACGGGTGTTGTAGACGGCAAACACTACCTCCGAAAGCAGGTTTGCGCTGATGGGAACGTCAGCGCTGGGTCCGAGCTTTGCAGTGAGTGCAGTGCCGAAGTAACTGAAGTTGTTGGGTGCCCGGGTGGTGAAGAGGTCTGTAATGACTGTTTCGATGCCGCCCGGCTCTAATCTTTAAATCAATCCCCGAGGGGCCACCCTCGCGGATGGCTCCTTTTTGGCAATTCAAGGAGCAAAACATGAGTAAGCAGATCAAGCCTGACGAACTTGCTGAAATCGTCACGAACCTTCTCTGCCAGCCAGAAAAGGTTGGGGAGCTGGTGGAGTCTTCCAGCTATGGTGACTTCATGACCACGATCGCTGAGGCAGTAGCCAATCATTGTGGTGGGGAAGTCGCTAAACCCGCATCTCAGTTTGAAGGCGTCTGGTACGTTGGTGTAACACGCACCGACTCACTGCCTGAAGAATCTGATGGTGTATGGGGCCCCTACGACGAGAATGGTGAGCTCTAAAAGGGCTAGAATCAGTCAGCGATCACCGGGTAATTCCGGTGGTCGTGATGCTGGGTGGCAGGAAAAATATTCCAGCCCTCTTCAAGTCTTCCGGTGAACGCAATATCATTGAAACAATATCGGTAAGCCTGCTTTACCAATACGGTTTCTGGACCACCAAATGCTGGTGGTACCGAAAGAGCAGCTGATCTCCCTCTATCAGCACCTCATCAAAATACCTGTTTGAAGACATGCATCTACTGCATCGTTTTTCACAGGCAGGTAAACCTTCTATCCCCCAAGCGGCGGCTCTTCATGACCCGTTCTTGGGTCGTGGAGTCGCTCCTCAACCAGGAGTTACACCATGTCTAAATTGCTCGTTCTGTCAGACGAACTGCATGCATCTATGATCACTTACCTCAAGTCCTGCCTCGATCGCTATATAAGCGCTGAAGAGCAGGGTGTTGAGGAGTTTATCGAGGCCTTGGAAACTACTCCCCATGGATCTGATGTAGTGAAAGCCGCCAAAGCTAGTGGTGTCACGATCGTTCAGTTCATGAGTGGTTTTGGTGGGCCAAAAGCCGGCAACCGGCTAGCGGAAACCGCTGAGGATATTTACAAGCATGCCAGGGGGCAGGGTGATGACATCGAGTTTGATGATGTCCTTATCGTTGACCGGGTCCTTGATGGAGCATGGGTAAGCAGCAACGTTTGGGTTTACTCCAGTGATGCTGGGGCCCTGGATATTGCCGACAACATCGAGGCTATGTGTGATTTCCTCAAACAGAAAATCGAGGCATTTGCGAAGCGGGAACCGCTTTTAGATGCCACTTGTGATTTCCTGGTGGACCTGGTCAGTGACAATCCATCCAGTCCATTCGAGAATCTTGAACCGATCGAGGGCAATAGCCCTGCCTCAATGATCACTCTCGCCGGAGAGCCAAGTGCAATCACCCCGTCAGGGCTGATTCGTGATGTGGCCACCAAAGCAAAAGAGCTGGGGTACGAGCCGTTCCAGTTGGAGCAGCTTGAGCTTTGGCTTGAGAAATACGCTGTGGCACTCGATACCGGGTTCCATGCCGTAACTGAGATGTAGTCGAAAGGCATGTCTCACAAACCCTAGCGGGCAATTACCCCGCTTGGGGTAAGCGCTCGCCTCTCACCTGAGGAGCGAAAAAATGGAGAAGAACAAAGATTCTCCTGCTAAGCGTAAGAAGCCCTGGTATGCACCCCTAGCCCATTTCATGGGTCATGCCGTGGTGGGTACCGGTATCTTCCTAATAGTTGGGGCGCCTGCGGTATTTCTGGGTTTCTTGACCCATAAACTCCGTGAATACCATGTAGCAGAGTTCACAATTAGCGTGCTCCAGTTTTTGGAGCACACGATTTTGGTAATTGACTCGCTACTGTTTCTTGCGTACCTAGCGTTCACAACATGGTCTGCCATCCAGGAATATGTCCATGAAGGTAAATCCGACTAAGTGTACAGATCACACCTCTTTCGCCGTTGAGTTCTTTACAGCGGCTAAGCAGGCTCCAACCATCTTTTTCACACCCATTAAGGGTGCTATCAAGGGGGTGTCGAGTTTGTGGCGTGATATGCACCGAACGACATCAACCGTAAACGGGAAGGCGGCCTAGGGCTGTGATGTAATCCCGGCCAGATGGGAGTATGCTGTTCACAGTGAAGCGAGGAGCCGATCATGAACAGCATCTTCCAATTTGCACCGTTGAAGAAGTTCGGAGAGGAAGTCTTGGTAGCTGCCAAAGCAGCCCCCAAGATCTACTTTGCCCCTTTGGTTGGAGCTGTATCCGCAGTTTCTGCCCTTTGGAAGCGTCCTAAGCAGTAACCATTACTCGTGGCTTAGCCACAACCTTAGCGGGGCATCATGCCCCGTTGGGGCATGTGTCTCTCATTTTTGGAGGCATCATGGTTCATAAAGAGGGCAGGGGGGATTTCCCCTTCTGCCTACCTTGTTTACACTCAAAGTCGACTTTGAAAAGGTCCAGCCTTTCCAAAGTCTATTTGCAAGGCCCCTGAGGCCTTTTAGTGCAGCTAAGCACACTCTTAGCACTCATGGTTGCTCGGAGCTGCCGCAAGGGTAGCTTTGCGAACGAAGTGGTTTTAACACCTATCGTGTCTCAGCCCCGCGGGTCTAGCATCAGCAATCCCGGCATTATCAAGAAACCTCCCCTGCGCACGGGCAGTATCGTAGAGACGCTTTGAGCCTCCGTTACGTTACCCGCTGCTGGCCTGCTACCTAAGGACTTGGTTTCATTGTCTGCTCAGGTTTCCTGTACCAAGTTTGAACTTGGTACGAGAAAGTCAGCTGCTACTTAAGCAGCACTCTACAACCCTATCGGGGCTAACCCCGATATGGGGGAGGCCTCCATCTTCGGAGGTTTCATGCAAATTCAAACTCGTCTTCATCTCAGCGGTATGGACTCTACTGTGAAGGCACTTGCCTTCAGGTCGGAGCGTCTCAGTCGTTCAGGTGTTGAAGTCAGCGATGTTGGTCTGTTGACATACGAAGAGCGAGCAAGTCTTGAGCGGTTTGAGAGAGTATCTCGCACCGTAAAGGGCGTTAAGACACGTGCAGAGCTGGAAGAGTTCGAGCGTCTGACGGTGCTTCTAGCCCGTATGACGCAAGAGTCTTTGGCTTGGTTGCGCAGTCTTTCGCTGACGCGTCTGCGTCAGATGATGGACCGCTTTGAGTAAAACCCATCGGGGGTAGGAAGCCCCTTATGGGGCTTCCTACTTCCTCAATCCAGGAGGTAGGAAGCAATGAATCAGGTACATTTCCAAGACGTTGATCCGCGGGTTCTGCTGTCTCATTTTGAAGAGCAGATCAGCGATCGTCGACGCAAGCTCAGTCTCGAAGGTAGTGAATGTGTGCATGACGTTCAGCTTTTAGATATTGATGATCGTCCGGCATACCTAATGTGCCTCGTGGCTATCAAATCGTTCCAGAGCCTGCATGGCCGGTTGGGTATCCACACCCCTGCTGACATGGTTGAGCACATCCAGCTGGTAGAGCATCTTTCTGCAAAACAGGCTGATGTATCACCAGGTGAACTACGTACTTTCAGTCTCGATCTGCTGCGCTCCATGCGCACCGAACAGGCTGAGGCAGCCTAAAAAACCTGGAGGGGGATCAAGCCCTCTCCAGGCTTCTCTAGGGCAAATTCATTTGCTATAGTCGCTTCAGCTGGTTCTACAGCACATCTCTGCAGCCTCCCTGCACCTAGTATCACCCCCCTCTATAAGGCGTCTTCGGAAAAGTCATTTTCCTGAGCCGAATTCTCACTTGATGCATGCGCATCAGGAGAACACGTCAGCTGCGGCGTCTTTCTGCAGCAATACCACAAACCTTCTCGCGAAAGCGTCTTAGGAGAGCCACCATGGCTGAACTCATCCTCAACATCATCATCGACATCTTTTTCTCCTGATGGAGAATGGTGTTGCAAAAGTCTTTCTTGGTTGGGGGGCTACTTGCAACGAAACAACTGATGCAAAAAAGGCGAGAGTGAAGACGGGGCCAATCTGGCCCGTCTTCATTTGAGTCCTTTGCCCAATGCCTGATCATTGGCCAGAGGATTCTTGAAGCTCATCATGTGATGGCTTCTCGATAGGCAGCTGCTCCTTCTGCAGCACACTAGACCCGGCGGGCTCATCCCCGCAGGGGTGGGGCCGTCCAATTACGGAGGCACCACACATGAAATTGAAGCTTGCTAAAGTTTGTATCGCTCTGCATGTAGGACGCGGCTACTTCATCTGCGATGGCTACCTGGTTAAAACCAGCGGCGGCGTAGTGAAACCCGTTACTTCACGTTGCTTCCCCGTATGAGCGCTCAACAAAGCAAGGCTCCTCACGAGATGAGTGATGCTGAGTTCGTTGCTCTACTAGGCGCTTCGATTCCCACCCCTCCTGTGAAGGGTGATCAGAAGTGAAAAAACATCCCCGCTTAATCGAGCTCCTCCGCCAAAGCTACAACCTAACGCTGATCGAAGCTGAAGGCGCCCTTCGTGGCGCTGAAGCAGAGGCAGTTGTTCGGTGCGGAGGCCGAAGTGCTGTAATTGAGCGTGCCTTTCGAGGCCGGCAGCGGGGCGCTTCAGCGAAGCTGATGAGGCAGTATCCTTCCGCAAGCGATGTGACCACGTACTGCTCTATTCTGGGTTACACAGGCCTACGCCGAGTGTTGGTCCATGACGGAATGGTTGTGTCGCATGGTCGAGTGGATTGGCCGCAATTTGTTGCAAAGCTGGCTCGCTAATCATAAAACCCATTCGGGGGTATCTATCCCCGCCTGGGGGGTCGATACCTCGCTTTACTGGAGGTACACATGGCTCATTCACGCGCTATCGAGGAAGTTTTCACATTTCAACTCGAAAAGCTGAATTATCCAGTCGATGACATTCGTTGGAGCCTGGGCTACTGCCAAGGTGATGGTGCTTCCTTTTCTGGAAAGCTCGACATCAAGCCGCTTGCAAAGCGTCTTTGCCCGCAGATTGATGTGGCTGTATGGGATGGTTTGCCCGGTGACTTTGAGCTTCTGCTCCAGCGTGGCAACAGCCGATACGTTCACGAAAACTCGACCTACTTGAACTATGACCTTCAGAGTCTTGAGGGAAGTGATTCAGGTGAGTGGGGGGGGCTAGCGCAGAAAGTTGCTTTGAGCATCCTGCTGCCGCTACTCCAAAAAGAGATCTATGAGACTGGTTACGCTTTGGCGGCGCTGGGCTACAAGATGATCGAAATGTCCCCCTCTCAAACGCAAGTGGTGAGGGCGTACCAGACTCTGAATTTCAGGGTAGAAATTATCCTTGAACCACAGGAGGACTGGCGTTTGGATGATGTATTCGGGGAGGATTCCCTGGAGCAAATCATTCAAGAGATCGAATCCGAACGCACTGCAATTGCTTGCGCGTGCGTTAAGGTCTTCCAGGTCGATGAGGGCGGTCACGAGTACAGTCTCTTGTACACCGACTTCATAAACTGCGTTCAGTACGACAAGAATGGGCCCGTTTTTGGTAAAGGCACGGTACGAGAGCTTGTTTCAGAAGCTGTTGTAGAAGCACGAGCAGTTTTCCATAGGCGCAACAGAGTGACACTCAAGGCTGCTTAAACCCCAGGGGGGACATTTTCCCCTTTTGGGGAAAGGTCCCTCCAGTTCCCTAACCCCGGCTTCGGGGCTTCCTAAAGCCCGCGTTTCGGGGGTTTCAGGAAGCCCCGAAGCTGGGTCTTTTACTGGAGGAAACCATGAAAAATTTCGACGCACGCGTTGTTAAAACTGCAGCATTCGGGCAGTGGGACTCAGTCCTACAGAGGCTTGCGCCTGAGATACCAGATGCTGCATTCAATAAGCTTGGAAAGCACGTTGCTTGTCCGATTCACTCGGGCGGCACAAAAGGAGACGGCTTCAAACTGTTCAAGAAGGATTTCACCGAAACCGGCGGCGGTATGTGCAATACCTGCGGCACCTTTCACGATGGCTTTAAGCTGCTGATGTGGCTTAAAGGATGGGATTTCCCAACCACAGTGGAGGAGGTTGCTGGTGTTCTGGGGTTGAAAAATTCCACCGACGAACGTGAGCAGAGAACCGTTAATAAAAAGCGCGAAGCAGAGATTGCTGAAATCCGTGCGCAGCGTCTGGCCAAGCAAAAGGCCGATGACGAGCGTATCCGCGGAAATCTCAAACGGATCTGGAACGAGGCTGTGCCATTGACGGATCCGCTCGCGGAGCCAGCACGACTTTATCTAGCTAGCCGCAAGATCCTGAATTGGGATCGAGCAGGGCTGGAACGGTCTGTTCGCTTCCATCCAAGCCTCAACTGCTATAACGAGGATCTTGAGTTCGAGGGAAGCTTCCCGACGATCGTGCTCCTGGTTTGCAGTGAAGGACGGCCGGCTACTATTCACCGCCACTATCTCACCCAAAAAGGTGAGAAAGCGCCGGTGCAGAACTCGAAGAAAATGTGCGAAGTCCCTTCTGACCGTCAGGTCACAGGTGGGGCAGTGTTCACTTCGATGCCGGCTGAAATCGCAGATGTGTGTGAGGGCTTTGAAACGGCATTGTCTGTCGAGATGGCAATGGGAATACCCGTTTGGCCGTTGGTGAACGCCACCCTCCTTGAGGGGTTTGAACCTCCAAAAGGGGTGACAGCAGTTCGTGTGTGGGCTGACAAAGACATCACCGAAACTGGCGTCAAGGCAGCTAACGCTCTAAAAGCCAGGCTTTGGGAGAAGGGAATCAAGTGCATGGTCATGACGCCATCCATGAGCATCCCGGAAGGCGCCAAGGGCGTTGACTGGGCTGATGTCTGGGTGACGATGGGGCTGTTCGGGTTTCCTCAGCGTTCTAAAGCAGGGCGGGCAGCGTGAGCCTGGGCTACAGGTCGTATCAGTATCGTCCTGATCTGGTCGACACTAGCCCAGGCGCTTCGGCTCACTGTCCTTTCTCACCGCCCCCTCAGTTCGAGGGGGATGGTGAGGAGTACATCAAGCTGATGCGTTTGCGTTACCGAGATCCCGCGCACAAGCGGTACATGCAAGACCGCATTTCAAGGTTTGAGAATGGGGAGGAGGTCGTTATTGTTGGAGCCTTCTCTGTCGAGGCCACCAAAGTGCTGTCTTCGCTTGTAACGCATCAAAATCAAAAAAAGACCGGCTAGCTGCCGGTCTTTTTTTTTGCCCTTCAGAACCTTGCATCTAGGCCAGGCGGTAGTATGGTCGCCAAATTCAACATTTTTACGCTTGAGCCCATGACCTATACCGTCGTTTCTTTCCATACCACGAAGACTGACCTTCCAGGTACCTACCATGTCGCCTTCAAGGGAGACGACCGTTTTCGGCATAAACTTGAAGTACAAACCCAGGCTGACCTGGGTGTCGACGCGTTGGATTATGTCGAGTTGTATGGGATTTGGTTCTATCTCATGGGCATCCAGTACGCCGGAATGATGCGCTCCTCGAAGAATCTTCGCCTTGTAGTGTCCCGGGGCGCGATCAAGAGACTTTTGCGTGAGACAAGCTCTAAATCTCATCTCTTTCAGTTCACCAACGCCATACGAACACAGTTCTTTGGTCTGTTTGACATCGAGGTCGACAAGAACCCCAGCTGGGTGACCGACCTAGACCTTAGCGCATGTGTAAAATGGGATGGAACACCTCCACCTTACCCTGCAGAAAGCAATCCGATTGCTGGACCTGTTGAGATCACCTACCACGCGCTCGAACGCTACTACGAGACTACGAACAAGGAAGGAAGGGCGGATCTGATATTCCAAAAGGTTTGCAGGATCGTCCGCGAAGCAACAACGCAGATGACGTTGCCCGAGGACGTTCAACGCCACAAGTCGCTAAAGTATGGCGATAGGAACAAGAATGATTTATACCTGACCACCAAGTCAGGCTGGCAGGCTGTAGTGTCCGAATCGGACCGCGGTAACAAATATGTCGCCACGGTGTATATGAGGAAGTAATGGATTCGCTGTTCCAGTACGTACGTAAGAATCGTAGCGAGATGCTGGCCTTGATCAGGGCGGTAGACCACGACTCCTGGGAAGCTATATCTGTGATTCGGCGCGTCGATCAGATCGAAATGATAGCGAGCCACCCCAAGGTTCGAGAAACTGCGGTCAACCACGCGCTTTCACAGATGGGTTTTGGGCCAATGGACACTGTCCAGCATCGGGTCACTCGAAAGATGTTTGTTATTGATTATCCGCTCGTAGGCTATTCTGAAGATGGAGTACCACTGCGAGTCATCCTGTACGGTCATGAATTCACAGCTACACACGAGGTAACGTCACCTGGTTTTATTGGCCACATCGGTGATTTCAGCAGTATGTCGACTGGGGCAAGCATCACATCTGCAGAAGAGCTGCTGGTGGTGGGGTGAAAAGTCCCATCATTGAAAAACGGAGACAAAAAGCGGTGTGAGAATTCCAAGTTTTAACTGCTTATAAATCGAGCGAGTCAAGTGATACAAACCAACCTAAGATACTGATTTAAATGGCTTTACAGATTTAAAGCTCCAGATTCCATCTTTTACAGATTCCCCACAAGCGGGGAGCCCGGGAAAAAAATATGTGTAATATCCGATAATCCACAGACCCGGATATTGCACGTCTCGGCTTAGAACGGCATTCTGTATCCATTTCCACCAAAAATGGACGTCCTGATGGCTCGCGTACCCCAGCCTCTGTTCGATACCTACTCGCGATTCAAAGAACTCAACTTCTTTAACCTTAGCGCAGAACATCCATCCGTGCGCGATTTCCTGCAGCAGTTACCCGCGGAGCTCCAGGCTGTTGACGGATACCAGGCTGTCCGCAGCTTCTTGAAGTCCTATTCAGGCAACGAAGCGACCTTTACGTCATACAGAACACATGTCGAGCGCATGCTGTTGTGGGCTCTGCTGGAGGCCCGTGTTCCACTGCTTAAAATGCGCCGCAGCCACGGTGAGCAATTCATCCACTTCTGCCATAGTCCCGTCCAGGGCTGGATAGGACCGGTCGTCAAATCACGGTTCATTCGCCAGGGTGGCCGCAAAATTAAAGATACCGATACCTATCTTGTGAACCCGGATTGGCGTCCCTTCAGCGTTACGATCGCTAAAAGTGAGCGCAAGTCCGCCACCGAGGCCGGCGTTGAACCGCAGGTGACTACCTACAACATGTCCCAGGGATCCAAGAGCCAGGTATTTGCTGTATGCGGCAGCTTCTTCCAATTTGCGATCCAAGAAGGTCTTACTGACGTCAATCCGATCCAATCGATAAAGCAAAAATCTCAGTACATTCAGCGTGCTTCAGCTGATTCCTCTGGCCGCTCGTTGACCCACCTGCAGTGGGAGTTCGTGATAGAGACTGCTGAGCAAATGGCCAAAGAAGACCCTGAGCATGAGCGGACATTATTCATCCTTGTGACGATGTTTAGTATGTATCTCCGGGTCTCTGACATAGCAGGCAGGGTCAACTGGATGCCGACAATGGGTGACATTCGTAAGGACTCGAATGGTGACTGGTTCCTACATGTGGTCGGCAAGGGCAACAAGGTCGGAAAAATTAGCGTTAAGGATGAGTACGTCCAGGTCTACCTACCTCGCTATAGGAAGCACCTCAACCTTTCACCCCTCCCCGCGCCTTTCGAGAAAACACCACTCCTAGCAACGCTTAAGGGTCGAGCTGGACTTTCGGACCGTCACCTCCGGCTTCTACTGCAGAAGGTCTTTGACCGTGCAGTTGAGCAAATGAAGCTAGAGGACCGGACTACCGATGAAATTGCGCAGCTTCGATCGGCGTCGTTGCATTGGCTGCGCCATACGTCCGCGACATTCGATGCCCCATATCGGGATATGAAGGATCTGCAGGCCGATCTACGTCACGAGCAGATGAGCACTACCCAGGACGTCTATTACAACAGTATTGACCTTCAGCGAGCCAGGTCAATGAAGGGACTGAAAATCAAGAAGTAAGAATTGATAGCACCCCGCCACATTTTCCACATTTTCTGTGGATAACTCTGTTGACGGCTTGCCGGCGTCGCAGCTCTGTATGGCTCGCCATTGATTGGCTGTTTCTTGTACAGGTGATCTGAACCCAATTTGGGGCTGGATTGACCACTTTTAATGGAATCACGTCACTAGGATGTCGCTATAGGAAATTCACGATTAGCGACTCCGATATGACCCCATCATTGAAAGTTGAAGACACCGATTTCGGTTTGCCTTGCACCCTTTGCGACTCACCAGGTAGTCGTGAGGATGAGCAGCGATGCCTGGTTTCTCAGTACGGGGGGCGAATGTCTGCCAAAGACGTAGCTGTAGAGCTTGGCTACAGCTACATCTACTTCACTAAGAAAATTGGCAACGCAAAGTACTGCCACCTGGACTGGGTCCAGGCGCTCCTGCCGGCGCGGGTAAAGAATGGAGCCGCATACGTCTATAAAACATCTGCGGTCGAAGGCTTGATGAAGGTGCGAGGACTCCTATGAGCTCACTTGCACAAAAGTTACTTCTGACTGCCGCTATTGCCGCTACCGGCATGGCTTTGGCTCAGGAGCCGGCAACTGACTCGGCTGAAGCACCTGTGGAAGAAGCATCGTCGGCTATGGCTGGCGGCAGCAATTTCTACAAGACCAAGGCCGAGGGGTGGTTCTGGTACAAGGACCCGCCCAAGGAAGTAAAAAAGAAACCTGAGAAGAAACTGCCGCCCCCTCCTCCCCCTCCGCCGTCAACGGAAAAACCGGCAGAGGTGAAGTCCGAACCGGTAAAGCCGGCTGGGCCGCCAGTGGGGAGTGTCGCCTGGATAAAAGTGAATCTCCCCCTATACCGCGACAGAGCGATCGATTCACCGACGAATCAGAACATCCAGGCCTACTACTACCTCCAGCGTTTGATGATGGATAAGGCGAACGTCTTCGCTGAAAGGTCAACCAGCGTAATCATGCGCGACCCGTTCCTTGATGAAGATAGCCGGCGGCCAGTTGCCACGTATGCTGCCAACACGATGAACCGTGAGGCATCTAAACGTAAAGACACTGTGCTGAAAGACCTCTCAAATAAGGTCGGTCTGTTTTACTTCTTCAAATCAGACTGTGAACTTTGTGTCGAGCAAGCTGGTGTCCTTCAGGGGCTTAGCTTCAAAACAGGCATTCCGATTCTGCCTATTTCCCTGGATGGGAAGCCGTTAGACCAGAACATTTACTCTGAATACCGGATAGACGATGGTCAGGCAAAAAAGCTCAATATCTTTAACGCTCCAGCCTTGGCACTCGCCATACCTCCAAATAAAACAGAGATAGTTGGCTACGGCGCGATTACACAAGACGTACTTGAGAATCGAATTCTGATGGTCGCTCGTGACAATCAAATCATTAGCCACCAGGTTTTCGCATCTACTCAGCCGCTCACTGATACCGGGTTGCTAACCATGGAGGATACGAAAGGCCTTTCCGAAGAAGACCTAAAAGATCCAGCCGTACTTGTCGAACACCTGCGCAATCAGCTTGCACAGAAGACTGCACTTGAGGGGAAATAAATGTTCAAGGTCAAGTTCAAATCACTCTTCCTTGGTGTAGCTATCGCATGTGCGTCACAAGCTGCCAGCGCCAATATCCAATCACAAATGGATTCGATGTTCGAAGGTATGTCGAACTCCACCAGTCCCGGAGCTTACGAGACTGCTACCCGCGGGGTCATCGCCGGTGGGTCCATGCGATTCAGAAATAAAATCGTTAATGCTCCTGTTGTGGCGTTCAGACCGCCATCGTTCCAGGCAGGTTGTGGTGGTATCGACATGTTTGCTGGGTCATTCAGCTTTATCAATGCCCAACAGTTTGTGCAGTCGCTTCGTTCCATCGCATCCAACGCTGTAGGTGTTGCCTCGGGATATGCTTTCAAGCTCGCTCTTCAGGCAATGGGGCCAACCGTAGCCAACGTCATCAAGGACCTGCAGGAGGCTATGCAGCACCTAAATGGCCTGATGTCCAACTCCTGCCAGCTTGCAACAGGTTTAGTAACTGACACGTTTATGGCGTTCGGCGCGAAGCTTGACGCGGCCGACAAGCAGAAGTCATTTACTAAGGGTGTCAAAGACAACTTTGGATCTTGGTTTAACACCGAAGGTAAATCGGCTGGCGAAGAGGTTGAGGCCAACGGTCATGCACAGATGTGCAAAGACAAAGGTAACGTCGTTTGGTGCAATTTGAGGAAGAACAACGCGAAGAATTCCTTCCTTTACGGCTCTCGCGAGACCGACGAAATCATGATGTCTTTTACAGGCTCAATCATTCTTGGTGAGTACGGTGACACATCCGATGGGAAAGGCCGGCAGCGGCAGACTATCGTGCTACCCGCACTGAGAATTGACCTTGAGACGATGATCGAGGGTAAGAAAGGTGAAAAAGTCAGCATCTATGATTGCAGTAAAGACGAAGACACTTGCTACCCAGAAAAAGGTGGTTCGCTTACCACTAAAGAAATCGAATTTGATGGTGTGGCAGAGAAAATCGTCAAAGCTTTCGTAGGTAGTTCCAATAGCATCGGCATCGTTCAGAAATGGGCCACTAACACTGGGTCCTTCACCGAAGATGAAAAGGAACTTCTAGCAGGTCTTCAGCAAACTGGCTTTTCCGCAATGATTCAGCGCCTTTCGAAAAGCTCCCCATACCAAGCTAAAGGGTTTGTGCAGGAACACTCCAAGATGCTGGCGCGGGATATGACCTATGTGCTTGCGCGAGGCTATATCGAAGCGGTTCGAAACTCTCTGGTGGGCAATGAAATGGAAGGCGCACTTGGGTCTTCCCCGGGGGAGTTCCTTCGGGATGCATACACCCGCCTGGACAACCAGTATCAGGCAGCGATATCCAAGTACGGCACCCCTTCAGAGATGAACATGGCCTACAAAACTGCTATGGAACTGCTGCCGGCGCCGGCCCTAACTACCGCGTTTAGTACTAAAGTCGCTACCAGCGGGGCCAACTAAGATATGGAATTCCCAATTTACAGCCTCGGTAGTGCTGTGTTTATGGAAGACATCCTAAACGCAGTAGCTATGATCAGTGGCAGTGGAACGATTGAAAGCCTGGCTATGATCGGGCTTCTTGTCGGTGCTTTCATCCTGGGCTTTAAAGCCGTTTATTCAAATACCGGGATCCAGTTTCAGCAATTGCTTGTGTGTTTTGTCCTTTACCTTGCGATGTACGGTCCAACAGCGACAGCTATTGTTGAGGACATTTACACTGGTGAAGTGGCAGTTGTTGATAACGTTCCCATTGGCCCTTTAGCTGTTGGATCGATTGTTTCGAACATTGGCTATGAAGTCACCAAAGCTTTTGAGCAAGGTTTTTCCACGCCGAGCATGACGTCGAACGGCTTTGCGGATCCATTGAATACGCTAATTCATGTCCGTCAGATCGCATACAACGTCATCAGTCTGTCTTCAATGACAGGTAACGGCTCGAATTCAAATCTTCTGGCTTCGTGGTCCAACTACATCAAAGAGTGCACGCTTGTCGCGGCAAGCAGTGATGATCGAGCGCTCCAGAAAATCCTCAATGACAGCAGCGGGAGCAGCGGGATCGATGCGCTCGCCTTTGCTTCTGACGTTTACTACACGAAAATCTACGATGGCCCTGCTGATGGAAGCACCAGGACCTGTACTGATGCGTTTGTAGCCCTGAAAACGATGACTGAAAACGCTGAGACTGATCTTTTGGGGGACATCGCCAAAGGGATGACTACAGCAGGCTCCAAACCTGACTCATTTGCTCTTGAGGCACGTTTGGATGATGCGCTTTCCAGTATTGCTTCCGGCGCAATCGATGCACGCAACTTCGCGATCATGTCTGCAGTGATGCCAATCCTTGAAGGCGGGCCTTCGGCTCTCGCTTTACAGGACATGCAAGGCGCAGCTGCAATCATGATGAACCAAGCAATGTCACAGCAAGCCACTCAGTGGGCGGCCGAAGGGTCAATGTTTACCCGCTACATCCGGCCTTTCATGACCTTCTTCGAAGGATTCATTTACGCCATCACGCCAATAATGGCCTTTGTGATTGTGCTTGGTGGTTTCGGTATCAGCCTGGTCACAAAGTACCTGATGATTCTTCTCTGGATGACGCTATGGATGCCGATCCTGTCGATTATCAACCTTTATGCGCTATCGACCACACAGGCCAAAATTGAAGCGCTAGTGGGTGGGTCGTTCACGTCTACTGGTACCGGCCTCTCATTTAACACGATGCGAGACATGATGCCGATTCTGGAGGCTCAGATCGGCATTGCTGGGATGCTTGCGTCTGCAGTGCCTGCGCTTTGCATGTTCCTCGTTTACGGAACATCGGTTGCCGCGTCTGGCCTAGCAACAAAACTTGGTGGATCCGATACCATCAATGAAAAAATCGCTTCACCCGATGTCGTTACACCTGGTGCGGGCCTGCAGATGACGTCACAGGCCGTCAATGACTTTAACGGCACTCGTGCTGCTGGCTCCGAGGCTAACCTCGGCGACATGAGCATGGGCAGTGCGATGAGTAAAGCTGTGAAGTCTGCAGACTCCAAAATGCACAGCGAGTCGACTGCTATGCAAAGCCAGGCCATGTCCGCTTTCAGCACGGCCTACCAAAATGCCAAATCCTTCAGTGATCAGGCATCGATCGGTCAAGGTGTGCAATCTGCGTTTGGCATGTCGAATGACGCAAGTATTCAGAGTGCGATCTCAGACTCGAAAGCAGCTGGCCAAACACAAAGCCAGATCGATGCGCAAATTGCCTCTCTTACTGCCGGGGCGTCGGCTAGTGGCGGTGTCGCGGCCGGAGGGAAAAGTGGCAATGCATCTGCCTCTGTAAGCGCAGGGGCTACTCAAACCTCAACTCAAACACATCAAAATGGCCAATCGGCCGGCAGATCAGCTTCTGACGTCGCTTCGGCCAAGCTGGCTGAAGCGGTAAACAACAAGCTAGCCAAGACATCAGGGCGAGAACTGGCGCAGAACGTCATGTCGAGCCAAAGCCTTGGGCTGTCTTCAACCGACACTAACTCCCTGATGCAGCAAGCTTCCAAAACTGAGCAATCAGCGCAGACATTCGAGAGTGCATCGTCGTTCCAGCAGCAGTATGGTTACGGTGAAAACCTGAAACTACATGCGTTTGCCTCCAACCTAATGAACCAGGGCCGTGGAAGCGAAGTCGTAAATACTGCTCAGAGCATGGATGGTTCCCAGTATGATCAGAATTACAAAACCCTAGGCAACATGATGTACGACGATGGGCAGCGATCTGTTGCTGCAGCTGCTTTGACTCTGGCTCAGACAAATAACCTGGATAAAATCTTTGGCGATGGCGCGATCAATGATTCTGGTCGTAATTCCAATCTGTCTGGCGCCGATACCGGTCACCTCGATGCGAGTAGCGCGGGCCAACAGGTTGATGCCGCCGGCTTCAATTCAGATTGGAACTCTCAAAACGCATCAGTCCGAAGTGACCGATCTGCTGAAGGATCCTACAGGGATAAGGCAGAAATCGTACGTAACGACGCTGATGTTTACCGGGGTACCGTTGCAGGCGGGTCAGCTCAAGATGCAGAGGCTCGGATCCGGAGCCGAGAGCGTGAGGTTAGCGATGACAATGAGAGCTACAATACCTGGGCTAAAGGCGGCATGAACTATCTAGGCGCTGCAATTGGTAGCCGTGGTCAAGCCTCCGAATACGCTGAACTTGGTCGTCAACAAGGCTTGAATGACGACCAGGCCCAACTCTTCGGCGCCATAAGTACGGGAGACATAAGCAACGGGCGCATGGCGTGGAACGAGCATGCAAACAATTCCGGCATGGATCCTGAGCTTCGCGATGGCATGTACAACACCATCAAGAATGCAGCATTAAATGACGAAGGTGCCGCTGCCGGGATGCAGGATGTGATTCGAATGAATCAAGCAGATGAAGGGTTCAACATCTCGCTTCAATCGGATGCGCTTACCGGTAGGTCAACCTCAATGACCCCTTAAAAAAAAGCCCGGTTGACCGGGCTTTTTTTTTATCAAAATCACAGCAATTTGATCGAGCCGCCAACATCTACTGCGTTGTATTCGAAGGTCAATGGGTTTAGATAGCTGCCAATCACCGGGCTGTTTTGGAAAGGCTCAACCTTCGGCTCTTCGTAAGAGTTCGCCTCTACGAATGCGACGATGATCGAGACCACTGCAACAACAGTGGTTACCGCCCACACAAATCCCGCAGCGGCCATCACAGCTTGACCGTCTTGGCCTACAGTAGCGCCCACGCCATAGCCGATCATGCAGACAATGTATCCAGCTGCCATACCCTTACCTGGTGCTGGTTTGGTGAACCGCCCACAGGCCAGGGCTGCTGACAACATCGCGATGAAGCACACCAGTTGTGCTGCTGCCGACGGCATCTGGATAGCACCGAAGGTCAGAGCCACCATGATTGCGTGCCTCAAAAACGAAACAATAAAGCTGTTGCTAAGGCATGCCTCAGCATCGTGGGCGATTATAAGAGCAGGATGCATTCGAGGCTTCGAAACCGCTACGCCCAGGTTATCGGTCAGGTTCATATAGCGAGCGGCCAATTCCTGGCTGGGATTGGCTGGCGCCGGCAGAATCTGCAGAGCAAGAACGATTCGCTTCACCTCAGCACTGATATTGCTGTAGGCCGAGGTGCTGAAGGTATCGAGCTCGACGGTGCCGTGTGCTTGGCCAACATAGTTGGCCAGCATATTTTCAGCCCGTTGGATTTCGTCGTAGATGATCTGGTTGAAGATGGTCATGTGCAATCTCCTCGCTAAGTGATTACAGGCTACATCACTCTGAGAATATGCAACCCCATACCCCGGGGCGTGACCTAGGTGGAACGTGGTCTGGAAGTTATGGCCCTAAGTCGATGTGACCACCAGAATTTACACTCCGATATTCACCAGTCACCGGATCAAGAAAATTCCCGACCACCTTTGCTTTGTGAACGTCGACGTCGACATCGATAACGCGAGCTGGAACACCTTTCGATCTACTGTCCAGTACGTAGCCCACCAGCGTCGCTGCAGCGATGGCCATGCTGTACAACCACAGGAACGCCATTCCACCGCGATAGAGTTCCGTTGGTGCAAGCGTTAGCCCGATGATGAAAGCCAAGATCGCACCCGCCGAGCCTAACAGCATGCCGCGGCCGGGCCTTTTCTTGCTCAATGACATTCCAGACATAGCTGCAGATACGATTGCGATAGCTGCGATCGGAAGCGCTACGGATGCGGGGAGATTCATTCCTGCGCATGTGCCGGCGATTATCGCCATGTGCCGTAAGGTGTTCACCAGGACTCGCCGGTGAATTCCGGCCTCGATTGCCACAAAGGTATTTGCATAGCCTCGAAGCGGGGCGGATCCCAGCACAGCATCTAGCTGATCAACCAAACGCACATACCGGTCTAGAAGACACTTCTCCCCGTCAGCAGGTAGTACTTGGAGAGTCTTGATAATCTGTACTGCCTCGTTTGGCAGCCAGCGATTGTGCTGTGGCAGGAAGTGATCCATGTCGACGCATTGAGCAGACACGCCGCCGGCTTTGGCTAATAGAGCCTCAGCCCGGGCAATTTGCTTTTTGATCGCATCACTCATAGCTGACATATCAAGCTCCCTTAAGACAGGACAAGGTTACTACGCATCAAGGACATTCATGCGCTATTCATCATTCTCCTCGCCCTGCCCTGCCCCTTTGTAAGTTGATCGGACGTCTAGCCTTCGGGCGACCATCTTCTTCTTCCTGACGGGCAGATACAGATCCTTAGCAGGTAAAGCAGCGACGGGCATCGTACGATCTGGTCTCGCGGCAGTGCGGTTTCTGCGATCGAAGTTCTTGAGATCTCGGACTTCACAGCTCACATCTCTATCGAGGATGAAAACGGGCAAGTTCGCATGGATCATCGCGTCGTATTTCGTGGACTCCCCAAGGTAAATCATTGCACGTGGATGCGGTGCTACCAGCTTGCGTTTAACGAGCGATTCATCCTCGGCCATCCGTACAAGGGATCTCAGCTCCAGGTGCTCCAATGTTTGGTCAATCGGCACGCCTTCACGAGTGGCGCGAGCAGCTGCGTCCAGTTCGAGCTGCTCGCGGATCTGGCCAACTGATTTGTACTCGGTACCGCTTGTGTGGCCTGCCCAGGTGAAAACAATTAGCCGCGGAGCGGCGTCAAAGCTTTGGATTCCCCGTAGAAGCTGGTTGGTATTGAAGTCAGCGCCCAATGCTCTGCGCATGATCCGTGGCCGAATCGCAGGCTGAACGTTGAGCTCTACACGAGTCTGCTCGATGGCGTCTTTGACGGCCTGCTTCAGCGCGTTTATGTGTTCGATCCGGTCATGCACGCTTGATCGGACGAAGATCACACCAGGTAGGCGCATAACCGTACCGGGTACTTGGCCAACCATACGCTCAAATTGAAGAAACGCCGCCTTAGCCGCCTCAACGGCTTCTTGGCCATCCATCCGGTGAACAGGAATAACGTCAGGGGTTTTGTTCTCCTGCAGCACAGGAAGGCTCCACGCGGTCGATCGCGTCGTAAGCACTGGCCAGTCTTTATTGAACTGAACGATGGCCAGGCGCAGCGCTTGATAGGCGTTCTGAATATCTTCGATCACAGCCTTTCCTTGTTAACCTAGGTTTACACTAATAATACCACCCCTGCACTGAATTGCGATCTATAACCAAACCCTTCCCCCCCGGCCATATCGAAGACTGCGTCGCACGACTGAGCTCTTCCCTCTTTTTTCCCTCTAGGTTTTCCTCAAATTTCCCTCAGGACGCGCAAGCGCGGGCGATCAGTACCTAGGTCGGTCTAAAGGCCGTAAAACGCTCCCACGAAGCACACAGGAAGAAATTCGAGCAGGCGATGAGGGTATCGAGGGGGAGACGCGGTGTCATCAAGCGCTTTCCATGTACAGGGGTGGTATTACAGCCCCGCTTCCAGTCTGCAGCCACTCCTAGAAAGTCCACTTTCATGCACCGTTTTCAACCAGCTCCCGAAGTGCACATATGTGAACTGTTGCGTGCGTCGTCTTTCCGCGCTTCATGCGGCCAGGTGGAGCACAGCCGGCATACAACAATCCGCATTTTTGCCCTTACAAAACCCCAGCGGCTGACCATTTATGAACTGGTCCTGATCTGCCCTGGTACTGCTGACGCCTACCCCAGCGTGTGCGGCCGCTTTCACCCTGCCACGTTCGACAGCTCATCCATGGTGGACCGGCACAGCTGAGTCAGGCTTCACATGCCACTTCACATTTGAAGGATCTGGTGCACGCAGCCAGCCGGCGGATTTCTGTTTTAGAGATTGAAGCAGCGCTGATCTACGAATAAACTAACTAACTAACTAACTAACTAACTAACTAACTTTCAGAATCTGGAGTCATCCATGAGAAGCGCTGATTACACCGAAGACATGATCCTTGCAGCAGGATCTCGCCTTCGTGAGCAGGGTGTAGAGATCAACGGATGGCAGCTTCGAGAGGCGTTAGGTGGAGGCAATGCGAAACGCCTTTTTTCGATCTGGCAACGACACAACCCTGTCGACCCAGTCGTTCAGTCGGTGACCCTTCCAGATTCAATCAAAGATTCCGTCAAGAGTTTGATGGCAGGCCTTGAATCCCAGCTGATGGCAATGGTCGGCAATCTTTACGTCGATATGGCTGACAAGGCCAACGCGAAGGTCGTTGAAGCTCATCAGCTTCTTGACCAAGTGCGATCGGCTGCAGACGAAGAAAGTGAAAAAGCTTATCGAGAGATTGAGCGGCAGGATCAGCTCCTTGATGAGAAAGATCATCAGCTCAAAGCCCTAACCAGCGAGCATGGCGACGTGTGCCAGACTCTTGAGCAAAACCTGGTCAAACTGGCTCGCTTGGAAGAGCAGTCCTCTGCAGCGACTCTAAAATTGACCGAGGCTGCAAGCAGGATTGATTTGTTGACGCGTGAGAACGAGAGACTCATAGAAGTGACTTCTGTGCAGTCGAGTGCCCTCTCCGCTTCACAGCAGGAAGCTACAGATCTACGTTCTTTTCTTGAGACCCGTACTGAGGAACTGAACACGGCGAGGCGTTCTGATCAGGCTTCCCGAGAAAGAGAAGCCCATGCCTCTACACAGGCGGCGACTCTTGAGAGGCTGAGATCAGATGACCAGATCCTGATAGCGAAACTGCAGCTGAACTTCAGCCACTCAGAGAAAATATGCGGTGGCCTCGAAGCCAGGTTGGAAGGTGCTCTCGGCCAGATCGAATCGTTGGAGAGACTTACCGCTAGTACCAAAGAAGAGCTCGAAGCCTACAAGGCTGCCGTCACTGATCTTCTAGCCAAGGGTGTAGACGTTCAGATCACCCCGGCCAAGCCCAAGGGTTCATTACCCCCAGCTGGTTCTGGTGGAAAAGGCTCAAAGTCATCTCCCAAAAAATCAGAACGTCCATCCTGATTAACAGAGGTTAATGACTGTGGCTGGCACGATCGATGGCTTTCATATCTATGGTGGTAAGAGCGCTTTCAAATTCGAGCGGATTTCGAATCCTGCTGGAGCTCCCGTCCTTTCAATCGATGGGGCACCTTACGTCAACAATTCAGCTGACTGGCAGCAAAAAACCACATTCCAGATCTCACCAGGGGAGCATGTGGAATTCATTTGTTTCATCCTCGGTCTGACACCTTCGTTCAAGGCTGGGTATCACGGTCCTAAGAAAAACAAATCGATCGAGGTAACCAACCAGCCTGATCGAGGGTCTATGTACCTGAAGTTGTGGGAAGCTGGCACAGCTGTAGGTATTGAAATTCTACCTGCACAAGCATTGCAGCTAGGCGCATTATCCCTTCGAATACTGTCTTTACAGACCGGATTCGATGCACAGACGTCATTGGCAGTTCTCCGCGGTACAGCTGGTAGGCTTTTCGCTTCTAAAACCATTAAAAATTAAGATTTTGCTGGTTAAGAATATGGTTATTTAATGGTTATATATGGTTAGCGCCTGTGGATACTCAGCTGGAAGGCTTGCCATGCATGGCTTTGAGCTGTACAGACTTCACCTCAACAAGAGGTATCGCTACCTGAACAAGAGGTATCGCTCCCTCAACATGAGGTAGACCTACCTGAACAAGAGGTTGATCTACCTCAAAGCTAGGTGTTCAACCTAGAAAAACAGTTGCCACTCCTGTTTTTCTCTTAAATGCTCCGTAAGCTACTGATCTGTAAGCAATTCTTCCCTTTTAATCTACCTCAAAACTAGCTTTTATCACCTAGCTTTGAGGTAGATTTATCGAGTAGATGGGCAGTTATCCACAGGAGCTCACTTCAGATATCAGGTATTTGGCCTAACTGCCTGAAAAGTAAAGACAAAACTTAGATAGATTTGAGTTTTTTTGGCCTTTTTCCAGTACGTTGTCGTAGCCAGGATCTACCTCAAATACAGGTAAAAAATTGGACCATCATACGTGGCGCTTTGGCCGCTCTTGGTCGAGTTAGGTCCCATTCATGGGCCAGTCCTAGCTCATCAATACGTTGATCTTGGCCGATTTCGCCAGTTTTAGGGGCCAAAAACACGCTATTTGACGGTTCCTTTGTGATCCTAACCGCATGATTGATCCCCACCTACTTCAAAGCTAGGTAGGATCTACCTCAAAGCTAGGTACTGATCTACCTCAAAAGTAGGTGTGACCTACCTCAAAGCTAGGTACTGATCTACCTCAAAAGTAGGTGTGACCTACCTCAAAGCTAGGTACTGATCTACCTCAAAAATAGTTGTGACCTACCTCAAAGCTAGGTACTGATCTACTTCAAAGCTAGGTCTCACCCTGCGTGTCAGAGACCCTAAATCCCCTGGGTTCTTGAAGGCTGCGTCTCTGTTTGCGGTGGAAAACCTGGGTCACGTTCCGAACCAGAGCTACCTCTTGTTCAGGTGGGCAACCGCTCGATTTTGGCCACCGGATTGGCCAGAGTTATTTGAGAATTAAGACTGTCGCAGGTGAAATAAGTCAGTCGCATTGGCCGCATTGATCAGATGAACTTTGGGGAGCGCGCTCCGTCAGAGAGCGCCAATGGGCCTGTCCTAACTCTGGGTGCGACAGACTTTATTCGCTAACCGTTGAGGTGCCTTGCTCGATCCGTGCTGTTGCGACAGACTGCGCGACCTCATCTCTCCACCTAAGCCCAGGAAAAACAGCAATGCCGGTGAGTGACTCTGGGTAGCGAGCCCGTCCAGGCGCCGGTAATCGACCATGCCGTTTGGAGTCGTGCAATAGATTTGATTGGCTATCCCTTTGAGGTGCCGGCATCGATCAGGCATGGTGGAACAGTCGTTCTTACACCCTGCACCCAACCCGGACCCAGGATATTCAACGTTGGGCGCGACCAAGTTCTCACCGGCCACCAGTGCTTGTAGAGAAGTAAACCCGTCGCACGCACGTTTCCAAATGGCGATTGCCATAGTTCATGGACGTCTGCTGACTAACCTCGTCGAACTCCAATCTGGCGCTACCTACACTTGGCGCTGGTTCCCCGTGCTCGCGTAGATTCACTAGCAGCACTGCCAGTATTTCAAACCTCTGGTGATGACTTTGGCCCTGGTGCGCAGCGGTCAATGTTTGACTCTGCAACCAATTGGGGCCGGAGAGAAATCGCGACACTATCGCGTTTGGTAGGGGAAGTTGAAGCCTTCAAAGCCCGGCTGAATGATGAGCAGTGGACATTCGACACGTAGGCATTTGATAGTAATTTCATCAGCCCCACTAGGCTTCTCAGCGGCAAGCGAAAGCTACCGTGAAAAAAGCGAGCCAATTAGGTGGCGAACGTTAGGTAGCTGAGCGGTGCGGGGTCTTTCCAGGTAAATCAGCAAGGGGTAAATAGGCCGTAAAAACTGATTTAATCCTGTTTTTTAACGGCTTTAGGTGGCCGTTTCACGCTGAATTTACCTTCAGCTGTTACACGATATTCTGTTAGGAACTTCACCCGAACGAGCTCTTCATGAGCTGCGATAAGCATCTGTTTAGCCTTGTGTTTGTTTGCTACCTGGCTACCACTGGTGGTTAGCAATAGGTCGACTTTAATGTCATGCGGCTCCCGGTGTGATGAGTAAAAACCGTGGAGCCATTTTGCTAGATCGCCATTAATTTCGAGACGCTGCTCCCATTCCAAGCGAGTGGAATAGATCCCACCGCCAAAGAGCTTTGCTATATCTGGATCGATTTCGATGACCCAATCGTTAGTAGCTTCGTCCGATTCGGAATTGGAGAACTCGAACTTGTTGACTAGTGAAAGTGATACGCCTTTGCCAAGACGGTCTGATTGAAATTGGACCGCGTTAGCTTGTAACCGTGTGAGATTGGTTTTTAGACGCTCTGTCGATTTTTTACCCCAATTCCAGCCTAGCGCCCTCTTCATTTCATTGGCGTTGAAGCGAATGGGCTCGCCCAGTTTGTGATCCCTAGCCATGTGCAAGACCTGAAGCCATACGTCCAAGTCGTCTTGACGTAATTCCTCGCCGGTGTATGTTACTTTTGCACTCCCGTATGCCGCTACAGATTGATTTTTATAAGATAAGCGGGGTGTCTTGCGGTTTCTAGGGGTGAATAGCGCACAACGAAGAGCCTCGTTAGGAGCTTCCCTCTGATCATCGGCCCACGCTTTTAGGTGGAGGCTGACAGGCTCCTGTTTAACTTTCTCTTCAACTAGAAGGCTATCTGCTGGATCCTCTGAAGAGTCAGTTTGGGCCTTGCGTTCCTGAGCGCGTCGAGCAATGTGCTCAAGTTTGCCCATCACTGAAGATGAGGGTTTGCTCGATGATTCGGCTTCGGTGGTTTCTGCAGGCCTTACTGACTCTGAGAACAGGTCGCCGACCGAATCTGGTTTGTCTGTCATGCCCTTTGCCTTCCTGTACAGCGAGCGGTGCCGAGCGAGAGATTCTGTCTTCTCCCCTGCCCCAGCTCTAAAAAAATAGCAGTCTGACCCTTCAGCCAGAGTGGGTCAATGGCCGAAAACATGTAAAAAACATACTCTAGAAATGGCTTTCTGCCAAACATAGGGTATAGTTTTTTCACAAATTGACCTTTGGGGCCACTATGAACGCTGTTTTGCCTGGTTACGCTGACTTTGATGAGCTTTTGTTCACGCCATCATTTGCAGCTCAATGCTTAGAGATTTCTACAAAGGCTTTGAAGACCTTCGAGGGTGAAGAGGGTGTTGAGGTGCGCCGTGTAGCCCGGGGGACGGCGTCCGTTCGTGTCTATACCCCAGCTGACCTCTTCAAATTAGCATCAATTCGTCGCGCTAAAGGATTGTTGAGAACCTTGCACCGCCCCCTGATTCTCAGCTCCTTCATTCAGAAAGGTGGCACCGCAAAGACCACTACATCCGTCAACTTTGCCATGTACCTCGGGTTCAAAGGTTTGCGTGTTCTCCTGGTCGACAACGATCCTCAGGGTGATGCAACAAGCATGTTCGGGTATGACCCCGACCTTACTGAAGCAGAAGTGAGCGAGGCCGGTCTGTCTCCAGACCGCTTTGTCAAAGGCAGCTTAGGGAATGTGATAGGCATTTCTTCTCTATTCCCTCCGATGGCATTGCAGGACGTAATCAAAAAACCATTTGGTGAATTCGGCCCTCATCTTCTCCCTGCTGAGATTGGTCTCGAAGACATGGAAGTAGCTTTGTTTGCGGCTAACAATGCTGATTTCAGATATGCGCATTTCTTCAACAAAGGGCGCAAAGGTGAGATATCGAATGCAGATCTTTCTTGCTATGACGTAATTCTTATCGACAATGCGCCAAGCGGGTCTCTGATGACCCGTAACTCTATGGTGGCAAGCGATATGCTTCTGTGCCCGATCAGGATGGACAAGTTCTCCTGCCGTGCTTTGGAACGTTTGGCTGGCCGCTTGAACACCTTCCAGGAGGAATATCAACGCTGCCCTCTGGTCGCTGCGATTCCGACGATGTTTGTTAAAAACCGTCCCCGGGCCAATGCCCACATCGCTAAAATTGCAGAAATGTTCCCTGGAAATGTTACAGAATCAAAGTTGTTCCAATCAGAAGACTACGGGAAAGCATTGGAGGCCGGTCTCCCTCTCTTGGCCTGGCGATATGCGACGGAAAACTCTGCAGGTGCAATGAGGAATGTCTTTGGGGAACTCCTTGAGCGTTTGCTCGAAATTCGCTGAACCGTGTTTCCCGCTCTATAACCGTTTTTTTGGATGCCCTTTATGCCTAAAGAAGCCCGCCCCCTTGGCAGGGATCGGCAACCTGCCAAGCCTAGTATTGCAGGTGTGGTCCACCATAACAGTTTCCCCAAGGCCAACCTTTCCATAGGTTTGGATCAGTTACTTCATGGTTTGGATTCTGATGCCCCCTCCCCTGCTGCTAATGTCAACTCAGACGTAAGCGTGGTACCTGACTCTTTGTTACCTGAGGAAGGATTCGCAGAGCTCCCTGTGTCTTTGATCGATGCTGCTCCGTGGCAGCCTAGGATCTATTTTTCACCAGAAGCCCTTAACCGCTTAGTAGACTCGATTCGAGCGGCTAACCAGGTTAATAGACCACTTCTGGTGCGTCGAAAAGACAATGGCCGTTTTGAGTTAATTGGTGGAGAGCGTCGTTGGAGGGCCATTCGGATAATTGGTTGGGAAAGCCTTCATTGCCGTATCGTTTCAGCCAGTGATCTTGAAGCGCGATTGCTCGCCTTGTCTGATAATGAGGGGCAGGAGGGGCTTACTGACTACGAACGTGGACGTGCTTTCAAAGAGCTCTTGGCTGATGGTACTGCTGATTCTGAGCGTAAGCTGGCGGTTAAAGTTGGCGTAGGCCATATGATTGTTAACCGTTGCTTGGCTCTTACAAAGCTCCCTCCAGCCTGCATTGAACTGTTGGAAAGTGACCCCACTCTCCTCGGTAGCACTGTGGCCCCGGATTTCTACCGGCTATCCCAGCGCCATCCTGAGCTTGCATATGAAGCTTTACTCAAGATTGATCAGGAAGGTATCAAGCAAGACCATGCTCTCAAATGGCTTAAACATCAGGTAGCTTTGCAAGAAGGTGTACCCCAAAAACGCTCCACCTCTTCAGGGAAAGATCTCCGCTTTGGTGATGGGCTCCAAGCATCAATGGTTGTGTCAAAGAACTCGATTAAATTGTCTGTCCCTGAAGGCGTCGATATTAAGAAGCTGGAGCAACATCTCATCTCTACATTTGAAGCTTCTGAATAGATAAAGCCCCTCGGGGCTTTTTTTTTGTCTGTGTTTTTGTTGTTCAATCCCCCTCCCCCCGGCCCCCGCCGCCTCCATGCCGTCCCGCCCTCCCCCGCTATTTATTTATTTTTGCCCAGGTCAGCCTCGCTCATGCATTAGCTGTCACAGCCTGTGACACCGCATAACCGTGCCCCAAGGCCATAGCAACTGTGCTCTGCCGTCGGTAATAACTTCACTTTGTGCGCTATTGAGCCGCGGTCTAGTCAGCGGGCGCGGCATGTATCTAACGTCTCAAGGATCAAAAACTGGTGCCTCTCCCTTTGCTGTCACAGCCTGTGACACTGCATAACCGTGCCCTAAGGCCACAGCAACTGTGCTCTGCCGTCGGTAATACTTGCGCTTTGGTCGCTGTTGATCGGCTGTCTAGCCGGCGGCCGGGGCATGTATTTAACGTCTCAATGAGCAGAAAATTTGTGCCTCACCCTTTGCTGTCACAGCCTGTGACAGCAAAATAGATTTCTTTATGCTTAACGGGACGCATTAGCATTACAGGCAAAGCTCATCTCGCCTTAGCTGAGATCTCTCAGATACTGCAAGGTATGGGGCTAAATATCTTCACTTACCGGCCAAATAAATCCCAGTGAGGCTCACGGTCGCTGTCACAGGCTGTGACGATCCTCATAATCTCGCTACTACTCGTCATAACTAACTGAATTTCTCGTGGAGATATTGCCCGTTTTGCTGATTCAGATAATCACATTTGGTGTGTCACAGCCTGTGACACAGGAGTAACTTATCAACGTCCTTTTTTGCGAATTTAGACTTCAGTCTCGACAAGACATCATTTCTTAACGGGTGCTGTCACAGCCTGTGACACGAATAATCACTGACATAAATTTAGAGGCCATTGCCGTCTGTAGCTGACAGCTTCAAGGGGGGCTGTGTCGTTAAATACGAAAATGTATTTTCAAGGTTGTGAGCTCGGTCCGCTTGGATGCCACCACGTAAAACAAAACCTAAAGCCTTTTATAAAAAACGACCAGGTTGATGCTTTGAAATCGTTCGGATAGACGCCTTGTCACAGCCTGAGACAGGGACATTCCTCATGAGCATTAGCGGCGAATGATTTTTGTTGAATCTTTAATGGCTCAGCTGATTAGATCAAAACTATCTATCCGCGGCTATTCGTGCCACAGGCTGTTACAGGGGGGGGGCAGAGCTAAAACTGAGAAAAGAACGCTGTGACGCCAATCTGCGTCCGGAGGCTAAACCGGAGTAACACAAATTGAGGTTCAGATTTTCTCAGTTTGTAGTGGGCTGGTTTTGGAATTTTCTAATTTGACTAGAGCGAGTACGGAAACGCGTAAATGAGGCGTCATCTGACATGCGGCAGACCTAACTATGAGGTAGATGAAAAGCCTGATCCAGGCGAGAAATTAGCTCGGTACATGAAATTTCAGTTTGGTGCAGTTACAAAAAACCGTAATAACTCTGTTTTTGATTGCTGAAGATTATAAAAAGATGAGTTTTTATATGTTTAGGTGGCAGATAACTGAATTAAGTGAAGGGCAGTGCTTTTTATAGTCATGAAAGTACGAACCTAGCTTTGAGGTAGAAACGGGTTGAGCAAAGCTTTGCTACCTGAACAAGAGGTAGATCTATGTAGAGATGGGAGAAAGATGAAGCGCTAAGTTTTGAGAATTAAGTCTGTCGCATGAGAAATAAGTCTGTCGCAATGGCGGCGTTGAGCGGCCGAACTCTCAGGGCGAGCCTGCCCAGGCACAGGCAATCGGCGCTGCCCATTCGAGGCGTGTGACAGTACTATTTAGCCATCCCTTGATGCGCCGGCATCGATCCGGGGTGTTGCGACAGTCTTGCGGACACCTTAAACCGGACCCAGGGTATTCAACGTTGGCCGCGACAGACTTAGCTCTCAACTGCCACCGCTCATAGCATTGCCTTCACGCCCTTTTTCACGAACCTGACTACTAGCAGAAGTCGTGTTTCTAGCTGGGCCCTAATGCTGAGCGTTCTTGATCGCTGTTCAGCGAGATTAAATACGGTGCCAGTCATGCACTTGGCCACGCTATGCCCGGTTCCTTAGGTGCATAAAAGTGAACCTCGTGAGGGATGGTGCGTTTAGGTGTACAAAGATGCACCTACTGCGTATGAGCCTCGCACCACAGGTGCACAAATGTAAACCTAGCGGTGTGCCTTTGTGCTTGGGTTGATTGGAGGTGCACAAAGGTGGACCAGTTCGCTGCCGTTTTGCCGGCTGAATAAGATAGGTTCAAAGCGATTGGTCAGAGAAGATCCACAGCAATGCCTTGGCAGATCTGTTCAGTGATTTAAATGCGCCATGCAGATGCTCGGCATGGAGGAGAGGGGAGGGGAGAGATAAAGACAGGGGCCTAGAGGATGATGCTGTTCAATGATTCACATTGTGATTCCAGCTTGAACATTGTACGAGTCGTTGCGACATAAAGCAGGTTCAGTTCCTCGTCACCTTGAGGGCTCATTGACTGACCGTTGATTAGAAGTCCATCGAGTCTGGAATCAAAATCGCTAGAGATGAGGACGTTTTTCCATTCGCAGCCTTTCGATCGATGAGCTGTAACAAGCGTGATGATGCCGCGGGGGTTTTTCACCTTGCAAAGCTTGATCAGGCTATCGACACGGCGAGCATTGTCCTTAACTAGCGTGCCTATTTGGGATACTTCTGAATCCTGGTTACGGTACATCCACCCCTCAAATTCGTCCCAGTTGCGGAATTGTTGGTACGCAGGGTGCCTGATGTCGTGGGCTGCACCCCTCAAAAGAGCGAAGGCGCTCTCAATTTTCAAAAGTAATTCTGCTGTGTCGGCTATAACCTCTATAGAAGCCCCTAGATCGCTTAAGGTCAGCGCCCCACGGAGTAGGCCAGCATTGGTCCTGAAGATGCGAGTATGGGGCTCCTGCTTAGGAATAGAGCCTATAGAGGCAGGGTTGCTAGATAGGCCTTTAAGGCCCAGTTCTGCCTTTGACGCTTTAGATCGAATTATGCTGTTGGCAGCATCGGCAATTTCCTGGCCAAACCGGAAGCTGAGTGAGAGCGGGTAAGCCTGACCGGGGACCTTCAACATCGCGTCTTGGGCGCCTTTAAATCCGAAGATCTGTTGAGCAGCGTCGCCCACGTAGCATGCTCTTTTGGCGTAGGCCAGGCAGCTTAAAAGTACGCCGCTGCAGTCTTGTGCTTCGTCGACATAACAAAAGTCGTAAGCGCTTAGCCCTGGGCAGCCTCGTAGTGACCAAGCCTTCAAGATGACACTGTGCGGAAGTGGAAGTGAGGTCTTCACACCGGGCAGCAGAGCTTTGAAGAGCACCTCTGCATACTTCAGCGCTAGCCCGGCCGTTACGGGATCCTTCACCCAAGACGGGATGTGTGATTGCCCCATGTCATGGGAGCTGCTTTGGCAGTATGCCGTGACAATGGCCAAGATGATCCTGGCAAAGACTGTGGCCTGGGTGGGCAGACGCTTTTCGTTAAGGCCGAACGCGTCTATTACCTGTGCAGGGTAGACCTGAGTAGTAGGCCTGCCAGTCGAGGCAGCAGAGGTCCCCTCGTAAGCCATAGCATTAAACGTTCGAACAGCAGCGATGTTCCGAAACGAAGTTTCTCCAGCCTGGACGAGTCGTTTACTGAACGCTAAATACAAAAGCCGGCTTCCGCCGGCTCGTTTGCATTCTGAGGCCGCTCCAATGAGCGTTGTGGTCTTACCGCAGCCTGCGCCTGCTACGACCTTGATGATGCCACGGTTTTTCGAGAGCAAATCAACGGATGCTCGATGCACAATCCCTTGTTCAGACGTTGGTGTATGCATTTAGGCAACCATTGACTGAAGGGAGCCTTGCTCCTGTAGGGCTTGTATTGCTTGAGCTGTGCTTACGTCGCTACTTACTAGTGCTCTGAGTTCGCGAGGTGACAAGGAATTCAGCGCTTTAGCAACGGTCAGCTCAGACTTGGTAATTCCCATTTCCTTGCACACCTCCTCGTCACTAGTCCCCCAATTAAGGTACTTACTGACAGATGCACTCAGGCCTGCAAGCTCAGAAAGTGATTTGGACTCGGCATCCGTTGGGACCTCAATGGTGATGCCGCTGCAAAGTGGGCAATTGAATCGACGGCAAGCTGAACTGGCTACAAACTCTGTGTGACAGCTTTTACAGGCTCTCATGGTGACATTCATCGCACGGTAGTCGCGAGCAATCACCCAGGCACGATCGAGGTCCAGGTAGATCTCTTGATCGACCGCGCCCCCTCTCAGGGACCCATGACACTCAAGATAGTGCGAGTGAGCAGAGATGACGGCCAAGTTATCAATACACTCAGCAGGGTTCTCGGCGATCATGAGGTAAGAATTCATGAACAGGGTCGCTTCCAGGATCATTTCCCTGCTACCCAAAATTGTTTCTGAGTGGGGCAGGGGGCCTGAATCAGCACTCCCTCTGAGTCCTAGCTGCTTGCGTATTGCCGTTATTTGCTTACGCTTCATGCTTGTCTGGCTTACAAGGATGATTGTGCGCAGGCCGGATTTGACGAGCCTCTCGTGAATGCTTTTTTCGTTCATACCGAAGGTCATCATTTCGATCAGCTCGCTTTCCGTTGGCTAGCAATAACGTGGAGCAGAGCAGCCATCTTTGCTGTGGGATTGAGAACGGCAGCACTTAGGTGCTTGGTGTCACAGCGGAGGCTGAATGAAATAGTCCCTTTCATGGCAAGGCAGAGGCGATCTTGAATGGTGCTTTCGGCTAACCACATGGCTTTTTCGTAACTGGTGATCCCCCAGTTGATCATGCCAATGCGGAGTTCTTTCTTCAGGTCGTCAGCTATAGACGTAAGGATCGTTGTGATGACACCGACGCTCGCTGACGGAATGCTCCTGGATACAGTGTCGAGCCCGCCTTTAGTAATCTCGAACGAGACCTGAAAAGGCGAGGTGGCCATCGTGCAGAGGTCCGCAACTAGGTTCTCATCAGCCTCTAGAAGCCACTTCTGTTCATTCATGCTGACATTGAAAAATCGCGCAAAACTGACTGGGTCATTGGCAGCCCATTCCCGTGCAGCGCGGACAGCGATTGAAAGCCCAAAAGTGTTCATCAAACATCCCCCAGCAAAATTAGTCGACGCCAAATTTTTATTACGTTTTCCCCGTACCCTCGGGCAACATGTTCAAGCTTCGGGTTAGGGGTGTGATAGCGGCCGATTGCAAGGGGAAGATCACCCTCATTGCCGGCTATCATCTCGCAGAGGATTTGAGTTCCGATCATGACATTCTGACGAAGATCGAGAAGGTCACTTGGTTTCTTGACTCGTGACCCGTTCCATCTGATCGAGACCTGCATTGCACCAACGGCTATGTGCCTGGTGTTAACAAGGCCATCGGCCAAAAGCCGCTCAGCATCGCTTCGAGAGGAGGGGTGGTACCCCTTATCAGATATATTCAGTGCGTACGGATTCGGAGCAACCTCTCGGCCCCCGGCGTACTTTTTGGACTCCTGCAGTGCTACCGCGTAAAGCAGTTTCGGGTCGACATGACAGGTTTTTGCAGACGCCTCAGCCCAAATGGTCCCTTCCAACGAGAAGGCGTGCGCAGGTGCACAAATTGCAGCTAATGCAATCGCCGGGATGCAGAGTAAAAAGTGGGTGGGCTGGGGCATTGGTCACACTACCGTGGTGTATTTTTTCTTCCGTGTTGGCCCGGCGCATTCTATAGATGTTTCTCCGTGGTTCAATATGTTTCACCCATGATTTACACGGTTCTGGTGTAAAAAATGGTCAAAACCGACAAGCGGACGGAACTTTTAGGGTGATAGGCTGCAAAATCAACCCTGCTGAGCCACGACCGGCATGGATTTGGATGTTTTCGGGGGTTGAAGTGTAGCGAATTGAAGGTTCGGTGTACGGGGGTACGGTTTTGAGCCGTTTGGTGCTCGCTACCCTATACCGGTGTAAAAAATGTGGGCTTAGCTATTATCGTGGGAAGGGAGCTAACGGGCAGTAGGTGTCGCAAGCATCTATTACACTATTAGCGTTCGGGCGCCATCGGTGCCACAGGGAATTCGCGGTGGTCTATAACCCCGCTAAAGGCAGATATGTATTACCAAAACGACCTGACTACGCACGCTTCGTTTGTCCAGCGGGTGAATGAGCGAATGAAAGCACTCCAGTTTTCTATTCCTCAGGTTGCTCAACGGTCAGACATAAAAGAGGCGACACTGAAAAATATTCTCTACAAGGATGTCGAGATCAGCCGAATGGCTCTTGTAAATCTGGCCTTTGCTCTTGAAACGACTGTCGAGTATTTGGCAGCTGGCTCCAGTTCAGGTGATGCCTCAGACTCTACTGACTCGGTCACTGTGGCGGTCCAAACCATTGAAGGCCTGGGATACGTTGAGGGGATAACGCAGACACAAACCACCGGCAGCGCGTTGGGTAATGCGCCTAGGACGATTTCGATTCCGAAGAACAGCTTGATCGCTGAAGGTGTCGATCCGGCAAACGTTCGCGCAGTTGAAGTAAAGAATGACCGGCTTAAGCCCGACCTTGATGATGGAGATGTCGCCTTGGTGGACATCAGCAATAAAACCCTTGCGGAAGGTTTTTTTGTAATTGCTATCCGTGATGCAGTGGTCATGCGCTTTGCCTCACCGTCTGTGAGGGGCTTCCTTCTTGCTGCATTTAGTCACCATGTCGGAGGGACGCTTGTGAACATGCAGCCAGATGGCACGTTTTCAGATCCGGAGATCAAAGTGATTGGGCGGGTCTTCAGTCGAATATCCGTCCAGTCCCTTTAAAGAAAAACCCGCCAAAGGCGGGTTTTTTTTATTCGGTCATCTGAGGTGGCTTCCTGATAGGCCGTCGAGCCTTGACCGTTCCTGATCCTTCTTTGATTGTTTCTGGGAGCGAATGAATCACAGCCCCGCCAGTCGTTACAGGTTCTTCAATTGGGGAGGCAATCACTGACGGGGCGGGGCCCCGGCCATCAGCAGTCAGCCAGCTAGCCTCGGAATCAGAAGGCTCCTCTGCTGCCCCGGAAATCTGCACCGCGGGTTCAACAAGTGGCTTAGGAGCACTTTTCGGCTGAACCGGTTTCGGTGATTTGCTCGCAATTTCCTGGTTGGGGACGTTTGCTCGCGCGTACATCAGGCCTAGGTTTGCGAGCTGCAGGATCCGTTTCGTTCTTTCATTCTCAGCATATTGCAAGAGCTCCTCGCGGAGCTCAGGCATATACGTGGGCACTTTAAAAACGATACGACGACTAAATGGATCTTTATCGTCAGCGCTGCTCATCGCCAGTCCTCTCACTCGTTACCGTAAAGCCAGAAGCCGATGGCGTTTGCGACCACTGGCTTGTCTGAGGTCAGCACTTGCGCATCGGGGAAGTGTCGCTGGACCGCTGTCTTGTAGAATTCACTGCCCCCGCCCCCCAGGAAGACAAAGTCCAGGGGCTGTTGCTCGTTCTGAAAACGCATCGACTGCAGTGTGTCCTTAAGCGCCTCGTTGGCAACGATTTCACTTGCACGTTCGATGTATGGGGCGAGAAGCACGCGCTCTCCGCGTAGCACCACATTGTCACGGTTCGCTTGGAGGGCCATCTCGATTTTCTCTACCCCCGGAGAAACGGCATGCTCCAGGCCGATTTGGCGGTTGATTTCAACGATAACCGCCGACATCGCTTCCAGCGCAGTTCCAGATGCATCTTTAACCACATGGCCCTTGTTGTAATTGACCCAGTCGACTGAATAGTAGCCGGGGTCGATGACCAGGATATGTGATTCATCGAGCAGGTCAGGATCATCGTGGCTGCTGTAGATGTCATTCAAAATGCCTGCTGGTTGCGGGACCACCATCACGTTTTTCACTTCGATAGCTACAGCCGGCGCCACCTGATGCTTACCAATGAGGCGTTTAGTCAACGCATCAATCAGCGCCTGGTCCCGAGACTGTGAAGTCGGCAGACCTGTGATGAGCTGGTCGATAACGGTCTGACCGTTCTCTGTGGCTGCCGCAAGGGCGCCTAGGAAAAGCGCGTAGTAAAGATCCGTGGAAGGATAGTTCGAGTGCAGTTCCCGCTTAATGTCTGCGCGTGCCGGGGTGATCATTGATAGCCAGCTTTCCCCTTTGACCATCACGAAGTACTCACCTGGTGCAGCCGAATGTTCGCCATTCACTGCCGCAATGGGGGCGGCATGAGCTGGGCGGACCAGGGTTTTTGGCTCACCTTGGGAAGGGTATCCGAACGCAATCTTGACGTTGGAATAGCCAATATCAAGGCCTACAACGAATGGGCCGGAAGCGTTTTTTGAGGCTTTGCTGGTCATGGAAGGTTCTCGCATCCTGAGTGTTTAGGTGTAAGAAAGTGCACCTTCTACCCATCTGCCCGGTAAGTAGCGCCGAGAAGATGGTTCGCATTAGGTTCACCTTTGTAAACCTCACCTCCTCGGCGCTGGTTTACAAAAATGCACCTTCGGCGCACCTTTTGAACACAGCTTGCCATCGATTTCAGATATGCAACCCCCCAATTAGGGTCTGTTTAGGGCTTTAGTCCTCACCCTTTTTGAGTCTGAATTCCTGCTTGGACTCCACCTGTAAATAACTAGCGAAATTTATTGGTATCAACCTCGTAGTTGTGCCCTGCTGGAGAGCGCGCCAGTCAGCGCATAGCGCAGGGAGGGGCGCTACACCTGTAACCCATAGCAGCTGAAATCAGGCTGCGTGCTCTATAGGGTGATGGGCTATTGGCTTTTGAGTGACTATTTCTCTCAAATGTACGAAAGCGAGCAGATTAAAAGGCATGACCCCATCTACCGAAATCCCCCGAAAAATAAGGCGTCGAATGGTGTCAGCGGATCGCCTTATGCCGCATAGACCGGGCAAAGCTAGGCGCATCCGGTGCTAGCCAACTGCAACCATCAAATAATTTCATATGACGTCGTGAAAAGACGAAGTCGTTAAATCATAAGGCGTGTGATCTGTAGCCCTTGGTGTGCGGGATTCTTAGCGATATCGCGTTCGCTCCCTCTGCTTCTGATACGCAGGGAGAAACCTCTATGTTTCTGTTTATAAGCTTTTGACACCGCTTCAATATGGTGCAGGAAGAAGTGGGTTACTAATTTGCAGCCAGCGAGTGCGTTAAAGCCCCTCAAACAGTGACCCCCCGCGTCGACGTCGACCGTATCTATCGATTACGCATCAAGAAATCAGGCTGGGTATTGGTTTGAGTTAATTTTGCGCCTTTGTGAGGAGCTGAAAGCCACGTTTGGCGCGGGGTGCCCCCGAAATGGGTCAAACTGAGCTTTCCTTGGGCGCTGCAAATTAGCAAAAATTCCCAAATTATGAATTAGGAAGGATTGTTATTTATGTGGAAAACAGTTGAGCACGTTGATGAGCAGCTCGCGGCGGTTGATGCGTCAGACTCACGCCTTAAGGAGATGGTCGCTGCGCTTAACCAGGAGATGTGGAATGAGGCTGTGCGCGAAGGCTTCGTGCTTGTCAGGGCGGTTCAGGTTCGGCAAAGCACCAATCGCTTCCGTGTTGATTGGTGCAGGCTCAAGCATGTGAAGCCGAAAGGTTCTGGCGCAACAAAGATCCATCCACAGCGCATTCCGCTGAACAAGTCGGTTTCCAAAAAAACCTACAGACAGAGCATGACGGGTATGGGGAAGCTCGATCAAAACCATCTCTCGCTGTTCAATCGCTATGACGAGAAGTTCGCCGCCATACGAGAGCTTGCCGATCGAAATGGCGACTACCGTGCCGGGCTACTTCGCATGCGTGTGATCATGGGGGCAGTCGGTCTCTAGGCCAGGGGTTGCATATTTGTTGGGGTTGGTACTCTGACCCCAACAACTAACCAAGGACGCACCCCAGCATGGCAACCTCCCCGCGCATCACCTCTCTCATGACTAACGATGAATTCGATAATTGGGCCGACATCTACGTGCAGGCCCGGATCGGCGAAATCGTCAGCGTCTCCCTCAGCCAATTCCTCCAGTCCCCATGGACGCATTTGGCAAGTGCAGGACAGGAAACAGCTCCTGAGTGCGCAAGGGAAGGTTTTCTGCCTTTGCTTCCAGCTCAGGCCGCCACCTCGCGAAGAATTCAAGCCGAATGGGCCGAGACCCCACAAAAGGCAGCGGCCCCAAGGGCGCATCTAGTGCTTGTACCTAAAGGCTAACCACCAATTGACCTTGCTGCCCTGGCGTCCGAATGCGCCGGGGACATGGGATTGGGAAAAGGTGGGCAACCACAGGGATGATGACTGGCCCAGAAAGCCGTTGGGGGTAGGGAGCTAGGACATGAAGGCCCTAATCATACGAGGCTGTCGTACTCGGACTGACGGCACTACCTCCTCCTCGCAAGAGAGGGTTTATCGAACATCATAGATCGACCTCCAAGAGAGCATTCCCCTAACGGACTCTGACAACTCGGTACGCGTCTGAGTCTGACTAGATTCCTCCTCGCAACATCCGAACAATCATCCCCGGCGATAATTGGCTCTTTAGTCATGTCCACATTGGGTATCGTCCCTAGCTCAGGGTGCAGGCCCATCTCACTCCTCCGTCAGCGTCCAATGCAGGCGCTGAAATCGTCCTCACCTGAACGCCAGTTCCGTATTGGAAATTCCCCATGTCGGATCTCTATACCGCGGGTGTGTAGAGGCATCATTGTGATCCGCCTCGGACTCACACGTTGTTTGCACGCCTGCTTGATGGCTCGCGGCACAGTCGCTCCCTTGAGGACATAGTCGTGACGTTAAGCGTGAGCAGGCGCATAGGGGTGACGGCCTAGAGCTCGTCACGTGTATCGATGCTGTCCTCAAATTCTCCCGTGACTGTTTCCGTCATTAAGCCTCATGGCCACCCGCTATGTTGTAAGCGCATTCCCTTGATCCACGTGAGATCGCCAAAGCGAGAATTCCGGGCTATGACTGAGTGGCTAGTGGTCGCATCACGATCTTGGACATGCATTTCAATGCTGGCTTGACGTCATCGGTTGCGGCTCTTGCGTCCAGATGACGTCGACCAGGTCCATTGATTGCGTCTCAGGCTGACGCATGGCAGTAACCTACTGAAGTGAAGAAACGAAGCGTTGTTCGACAACATTGCCCGCCGCCCGCAGGTGAGAGCCGTCCTGTTAGACCTGCCTGAAGAGACAGGGCTCCCTGTGTGCTCATGCGCACGTGTTGAGATCGAGGTGCTGTGCACCGGTGTCAGCGGATATCGGTTAGGAGGTCGAACACAATTCGCTCAGGCGACGCAGGGAGCATGGGATTGGGAGGCCTTTTGGGCTCGGACGTGGGGGAGGTGTTCAGCACATCCAGGGCGACCGCAACGAACCCCCAGAGTAGGTATGCATCGCAAGATCTGTTTCCGATGGTATCCGCAATATCCTGAGAGAACAGGCTGACCCTAAAAAGGGGCGGAATCGGACTTTCTTGTCCAGTCGACATCCGTAGGATGCGCTTTGAGATAAACCGCCACAGAATTAGTCAGTTGATGACATCCTCACACTCCCACGACTATCACCCGCCATCGAAAGCCGACGGGGAGATCCGTGCTCGTCAGGAACGAAGCCTGAGGTACTGGAAAACGCTGGATATCCTCTTAAGCCCGGCTCCTTCCGGTGATGAGGCTGTTCATCCTGAATTCATTGAGGTCTCTGACCTCGTCGACGGGCAAGGCGTGGCAAGCCTGCTGCGACAGTCCAATGAGGATGATGAGCGCGAGGTGTTCGTCGGCGTTCTGTCGAGGCAGTGTTTGTACGATCGCCTTTTCTGTTCATCCATCCAGGAAGAAGCTGACGAGCCAGGTCGTTCGAGTATGACCCTCGGATCTATGAGGGTCAGGGCAGGCCGCTATCTGAAAGGCACATTCGTAATCTCACCGGATATGTGGGTTATGTCTCGTATCCGTACTGGAGATTCACTGAGTGAAGGGTACGAGCTAGCTCTCGAATCAGTATGCGCAGAGGTAGACGAATTCTTTGTCAGCGCAGAAGTAGCTTCTGTGACCATTAGCGCCGTTTGCGACCTGGTGGCAGCCAAGCTAGGGCTTTCCGATATCTATACGGAGTGTCACCTCCAACACCGGGTGTCCAAATGTGCATGCAACGATTCCAGCAACAATGAACAGCCTGCTCTAAACGGATTCAGCCAATGCGACTTTGATGGGCTACTAGAGCGCCTCAAAGCGGGCCGGCTGCCACCCGCTCTGAACGCATATCTTCGAGGGGCGCCAGCCCACCGAACAGATCTTGGAGCAGAGAGAGGTCAGCCTGAAACCGCAGCAATGATGATGCCGAACTTAGCGACGTGGGCGTCATGGCCCGCGGCGGATGAACTAAGTGCGTCCGAGCACCTGGTGTCGAATACCTTGCGTAAGCAGCTGGTGCCAGACGGGGGACTGCAGGCCGTCAGGGTTCCTCACGGATCTAGTGGACATCGTATTGCCCGCGACCTGGTACTAGAGGCGCTCACACACCGGGCAGCTGGGTTGGCGGCATTCCCTCGTACCGGACTGATACTCAGTGGGAGCCCTAACGGCACAACAGCAATCTTCCATCCCACCTTGCGATACGGCGGAGTTGCTGTCGTGCAGCCTGGGACAGCTGGATCAGTAGAGTTGTGCCGGCAGCTCAGCATTGGCCTGTCAATACAGGCTGAGAGCGATCCGCTTGTGGCAGCGTTAGTTCGAAAGGGTGTCATCGCCCTAGATGCCAGCACAAGAGAAGCCCGCAGTAGTTTCGTTACTGCTCAGCTCGTAGGTGATGGCGGCATATACGAGCTGCTGCAGGCCGCGGTGCACAACAAACTGCCCCGCGAGCGAGAATTCGAGCAGTGGCAGGAGGCGTGCCGGCGATACGCTGACGCAGAGAATCACGTTGAGGCACTTACCGCCGCCGGCGTGGCTGTTCCGGAACTGATTCGTCGAGTAGGTGATCTGCGCCACAGCATGCAGACCTTGAGGTGCCGTCTTGAGCGACACAAGGGTGAGCGCCAAAAGCGCATTGAAACGACGCTAGCAGAATTGGACAACGAGCTTCAATTCGTCGAGGTTGAGCTCTTAGATCCGAGCCCTGGCCTCGCTACATTGCCTCGCAGTATTTTCAGGACACTGGTGGCGTGCCTCGGTGGGAGTGGCAGCCGGGCGGCACATCATGATGATCCGGCTGTCAGTGAAGCCGAAGGCAGGCTCAATGTCCTGTCCGAACAATTTCAGTGTGACCTTTCAGATTTATCCGAAACGGACCGCCAGCTTTCAAGCTGCAAGCAGGAACTCTGGGATGCAGAGTCGGAACTGAGGGCCAGTATTGAACAACTACGCGTGGTAGCGCTCGATCTTCAGCTGACATCGCTGGGGCGTTGGCTATCCACCGCGCGTGCAGCAGACCCAGCCGCAGAGTTTGAGGTGCCCTGGTACGTGACTGGCTTGGCAGAAGCCAGGGAGCGCCTTTTCTACGAGTCTATCCGGATCAATGCAGTTTTCATGCGCCAGCAGGCGAAGCGTCTTCTGAAAAATCTGCAGCAAGCGGAGGGCTTACTCGTCGGGGCCCCTACTGAGAGATTGACCGCCAACGAGTCGGCCTCAATTTGGTCAACGCTTCACCTGGTGGCGCCAGCCGCGGTGTTTGATAACGCGAGCGCCGGAACCTTGTTCCGGACGGTGAAGGATGAGGGATTCCGCTGGGTTGTTCAGATGAGCGCCGGTCAAATCCGTCCCTCACAGATGCTTTCCGCGGTCATGCGGGGTAGGAACGTTGTGGTTCTAGGTGAGCGCTATGATTTTCTCAATGCGCCAGAAGTCCCTGAAAAATTGCGGCGACATGTCGCGATCGGTACCGGCCTGGATTGCGCCGTTGCAGCTACCTCCATATCGGCCCTTCATCATGCGGAGGCAGCATCCAGGTGGAAGGGTTTACACCTGCGAAGTTTGGAATGCAGCGCTGAGCCGATGATGAGCATCATCAGATCGTCTGGCTACGGAGAAACCCTGGTGCCGAGGCGGATAACTGCAGGTGTGGAGGCGTTGGACTCAGGTTGGATCGACATCCGCGGGACGTCGAAAAATACCTGGGTGCCAAACGAGGGCAGGGCCTTGCTTAAGATCCTGGACTCACTGTGGTGCCAAGGCGTTGCACATGAACAAATTGCGATCGTGTCCCATTCGAGCAGAGTCCGGACAGAGGTACAGAAGTTGATTCCGTCGAGCAGTGGGTTCCATGTCTTGGCCCCGCATGAGCTCAGCGGCCGAGCGTATCAATTTGTGATCATGATACTTGGGGCTTGCACCAGCAGCTGGCTCTCTGCGAGGAGTAAGAACCCAGCAGCAATAGCTATACCTGCTGGTGCCGCCAGGCGCGGGCTCTATGTGATCGGCAATCGATCAAGTTGGTTGTCCATCGGTGTGCTGAAAAAGGCAGACGTTATTCTGCCTCACGTAGAGCTGGAGGCTTTGGTAGAACGCGGTCAGAAAGTGCACCTGCGTAATGGTCACGCAGTGCGGCGGGCGATGTGAGAAAGCCTTTTGAGGTGATTGCGCACCCCGCGTAGAGGCAAACCTGTACGCGGGGTGTTTGCCGGTGCCGAGCTTTCTTAGCTCGACAGGCCGGTCGTGCCGTCCCCCTTCCACAGGCGCTGTGCGACACAGCGAATCAAGTTCAGGTCACCCTGCGTGGTGTTCTTTTTCTCAATGTCACCCAAGAAGGCTCGTTGCGCTACTTCGCCGCAGAAGTCGCCCGGGGTAAAGCCGGATTTGACGTAGTTTTCATACTCGGTTTCGCCCAGAATGCGGCGCAGCGCATCTTCGAACTGGCTTTTCGAGGCGAAGGTGCCAGTCGGAGCGTCGCGGTCTTCACGGGAGAGGACCGAGAGGATGGCCGTGGCCATGCCGCCCAGGTACTCGCTTTTGCGGAAGAAGAATTCGTCGATGACGGATGCGTCATCCAGTGACGGGTCGAGCTTCTGCAGCTCGTCCTGATCGGGCACCAGCTCGCTGGCTTTTTCGATGAAGCGTTTCGCTAGGGTCATTGGCATTCCTAAATCACTTCGGCGTTCAGTCTGTCTGTGTGAGGGCGCCACGTAGCGGGCGTTCCTCGTTATCCAGCCGCATTGCCTCCAACAGGTCGTTCAGGGCCGCTACCGTGCGCGGGCTGCGCTGGCAGTGGCAAACGAACTCGATTGAGGGCGCGAAGTCATCCTTTCGCTCCAGCGGCGGAATAACCCGTATGTGGATGTCGCCTTCACTGTCACGAAAGACGGAAAGCCGGCCGTCCGGGCTCATGTCTTCAGGTCTTTCGATCAGCATTATGGAAGTCGCCTTCACGCAAGGGTTATTACGGACGATCGTCACACTGGACTTTGAATATGCAACCTGACACCAGGCCTTATTGGGGGATGGAGGCATTCGGGTTCCGTCCCGATATGTAAATGATCGCTGTAATGGGGGTACCGGTAACACTACTGGATACGCACGAGAACTTCGGTTCCGATTTCGACAGACTGTTTCCAATGCGCGCGAGCCTGGCTGAGGGCTGAAATACGCGCTGCTGCCTTGGTGGCGACCGAACGGCTGCCCGCAACAGTGTTGACCATCGTCCAGGGTCAAACTGACGCCTGTAGATCTGGCTTGCGGGTGATGATTGCTACTCAAAGACTCTGCCAACCGCAGGCCCCTTCATGGCAGCCGATACCAACGGTGAAACCAATGCGTCATGACAAACCTACCCCGTCTCAGGTCATCCTCGAACAAATGCTTTTGCGCATGGATCCGGCATTCACACCTGAGCGCAGCCACATCGAGTACTGGTACGAAGGTGACGACATTGATCGACATGTCCGTACCAGCCTACTCATCAGCGACTACCCCCCACCGTTTGTTCATGGCCCATGTCATCCGACCCACCAGGCGTTCTTGAAGGCTCAACGTGAGCAAGCTGAAATTTTGTGGCAATCGAAGTACAGCGAGGACCTACCGGCTACGGCTGATTTGGGCTACTTCTGGCCACACTCAACCCATGCCTCGGATATCGACTACGACGGGGCGACTGCGCTCACGGATGTAGAACAGGAATTTGTGCATTCAAGGCTGAAGGGTGGTGGGGGATACACGATCGAGGTGCTGTGGCTGCTGGTCGAAGGCTTGGGCTGGCGCCCCGGGAGGCCGGTTTCAGAAGACGATCCGGGGTGGATCTCCATATGGGCATGTGAGGAGCGATCGGCCGGCTTTTACAACATCGTCAGAGATATGCTCGGCATGCCAGTGATCGAGGAGCTTGATGAGTGTGAACCTTGGAAACCACAGGTTGTGATCGACCTTGAAGCATCAGCTAATTCGCGAGTAGAGCCCTGTCGCAGGTAGGGGCTTTCACGTCAAACAGAACGGCCCGTTGCGGGCCATCATCGCCGGCTACTGATACACCGACGATCATGATTGGGCGCCCTAGCCAGGTAGATCGTCTAGAAGGTTGGTCTTTGCAAGGATTTGTACAGAATCCTCGTCGATCGGATACGCCCCCCGCGCGATCATGCGGCGATAAAAAGAAGGAACCATGTCGACGAGCAACAGGTGGTACTGGTGCGGTGTACAGGCTTCGAACATTGCTCGGATCACGCGCTTGCCGAGGCGCTCATGCATCATCGACGCGGGCATGAAAATGTTCGTGATGAACACCTGTTTCGCATCATGCAGGAACACAGCGTTCAGTACCTTTGTGCGGACGTCTGAATCGTCATCCTGCCGGCACCATACGGTGAACTCACCACGCTGATCCAAGTCGCCTGGCTCCAATTCAAAGTCATGCCATGGCATGGGCTCCAAGTGTGGGGACAACAACTCTTTGACTGCTGCCTGCACCGCTTCTTCAACAAGCATGAACTGGTTCCTTATGTGAATGCCTGGCTACGTACAGATCCTGTTGCAGCATCATCTCGCTGAACTGGCACTTTCCTAACAGGCAACAATGGTAAACACCTACCGCCCGCCCGGCAGGATATGAAGAGCCTTCATCGCACACCTGGGAAGAACTGGATTCCATAGGGGTTCTTCTTTTTGGCGTCTTCAATGAGGGCTTGGGTTTGCTCCTCAATCAATGCGGCGAGTGCATGATAGGCCGCTACAACCGCGGTGTGTCCCTCGATACCGGTATCAATCACGGTCTGAAGTGGGATTGGCTCGCGAAAGCCAGACGCAATCTGGCGCCTTCCATCTACCTGTTTGATTTTGAAGATATTGGTAATCCCGATCCCGATATTCCTGGGGTGGCCATGTTCACGCGCGTTCCGAAAATCGGTCGTTGAAAGCGACCACACTGTGGTGCTGATTTCATTCATTCTCTGGGCTAGTGCGGGCCACGCCCCCCACGGGGCACCAAGCTTGGAAGCCGACGTCATGTTCACGTGATCCGGGAGCAAATGCAGCTTCGGGTTTTCACGATGTAGCTCGTGATTTGCTATTGCGGAGCACGACGCAGCTGCGTACATGATTCTGCCCCTGAGTGCTTGTGGTGCACTGAGTGCCAGGGTGGCGACAGGCGTGATGTGTTGTACGAGCAGGTGGAGCTGCTCATCCATCTCACATATCTCATAGACGGGCTTCCATGCGGCCACAGTGTTGATCCAGCGACGCAGGTCATTGATGCTGTTTGAGATCTCGCGCAGAAAATCTTCGCCAGCGTCGGCGATAGTATGCGCTGCGAGCGACGTGACCCCCGGGTCGTAAGGCAGTATCGGTCCCTCGACAACGACTTTGAGCCGTTTGTCCTCATAGTTCGTGAGGAACTGTGCGTAGAGCTCAAGAGCGCGACCGTGATCCATCAGTGCAGTCCTATGCGGAGTTCTCAGTTACGGCCGTGCTCAGTCGGACGCCCGGCGCTGGCGCCTGGTGATGTACCTCGGGTTCCGGAGTCGGCTAGGCCAGAAGAGCATCCCGGCTGCATCTTGAGATGTTCAGCTCTATCAGGTTGCGGAGGGATGATCTTGGGGGAGCGAGTGTGCGCCAGCAGTCCTGATCGGATCAAGGTCAGTACCTCGGGGAGCGCGGCGAGCAGCGATCAAGCGAGTGTGGGTTTCGGTTCAGCCGAGATCGGCCTGCTTGCGCCCTGAGAGCCGCCGGGGAAGCGGCTCGTTGTATTCAGGTCAAAGCTCCACTTACTGTCCATTGTCGGCGTGGCCGAGCTTGGACTGCCAGCGTTTGACGGACTCCTGGAGAGTCTGTGCCTTACGGAGCTCGCCCTCCGCTAGCTCGCTCAGAAACGGGGAGGAGTCAACGTAGAGGCGCAGCAAATCTTTCTCCATAATCGACGCACTTGACTCGACGCTGGAGAGCAATGCAGCTTCAGAGTTGTGAGCGATAATTCCGCGAAGATCATCCCGTTCCAAGGACTCAGCCTCGCAAGCGAAATCGCGCGCTTGCTCCTCGGTTTCGGCGCGACGTGCCATAAGTGCAAGAATCTGCACCTTTAGTCCTTCGATCCGCTCATCAGCGACCTCAATCTCGTAGGCCAGGTTAGAGGCTTGATCGTTCTCGGGGTGAATCGCGCGAAGCCAGTGGGACATGTCCGCTTCCTCATCTCTGTCCGATATTCGGTATGGCTGGAGATTCTCACGCTCCACCAAGATTGCAATGCCCGGCCCGGGAACGTGGCGGCCACCTGAGACCGGCCGCCTGCGCCTGGTGTGAAGCACCTATTGGGCGCCGTAGATACCCACAACGAATAGCCATCGCAGGAGCCCAGACGCTGCCAGTTCGGTACCGTTGTTGGCCGTGATTAGGGATGGTTCGCAGGTGGGCTGTGGAAAAATCTTCTCACATCAGCAGCGGCCCGCCTTGGCGGCTTGACCTACTAGATACATCGGTCAGCAGCATCAGCTTGCGTATCTGGTGAGCAATGGGACGCTGAGCCCTAACTGACATCGAGGAGGCCGGCTATGCCGCGGATTGACGAATTTCATTGTAAAGGGTGCCAAGGCTGGTTTGACGTATTCAAAAAGGGGGCGAAGAAGGGATTTTGTCTGACCTGTAAACCGCGCCTGCAGGCTGAGCCAAAGCGCAAGTAGAACATGTTGAAGGGGAGACGTGATGAGCCATACCAAGGCTTGCACTCATCGACACTGCGCTGATCAGCGCATCCGAGAAATGGAGCGCTTCATGATGCGCTCCACCTGGTGGCTTGTAGCACTGGGGTTCGCCGGAGCCTTGGTGATTGCCGGGATTGTGAACCTCTTCATCGCCGAGGTCCCGCTGACCTACTCGATAGGCGAATTCTGCATCGCGATAGTGATCATTGGGGTGTATGTCCGGAGCGTGCGCCGCATCGAAGCAATCATGGCAATGGTTCCTGAGTCCGCTTCCGTGATTGCTGACCAGAAAGAACCCCGGGCGGAACACCTCAAGGTTGACTTGCCAACTTAGTGCCTGGCGCAAGCCGGCTCTTCAAGCCGGCTCTTGATGCGTGACGCCGAACGACTTGAGTGACGCACGTACCCCTGGCAGAACAGATGCACGCGCCAACGCACTAAAACTTGGTGGGGTGGATGTGATCGCTAAGGTAGTTTTTGCTGCACTATCACCGGCGAGGCTTTGTATTTCCGGCCGAGTCGAAGTGTGTCTCCAATGGTCGTGATTGGCCGGCCTCTCATATCCGTTGCTTTCTTGTCCTCAGCCAGGAAGCGCATGGCATCAGCAATCCGCTGCGCGAGCTTACCGATCGCCTGGTTGTACAGGTCGGCACTACGGCCAAACTCCAGAGCTTCTTCTAGTGCTTTGCCGTGCAACAGGGCAACGGCCACCCACTCACCAATCTTTTTGCCCCTTTCGTGATCGATGCTCGCGTCAGCGGCCTTACCAAGCAGATAAAACAGGAAGTCGTCGTCACGGTTCGCTGTCCAACCGTTGATGTAAAGGCACTCCAGCTGGTAGGCATCGAAAAGTGAGTACAGCGAACCATTCGACAGCATGGACAATTCGGGGTAGAGGGTTCGCAGCTTCGGGAATTCTTCTTCACCGTACTCCTGTACCTCATCTGCAGGGTCGTTCAGCGTGTCCAGTCTGAGACCTGCAGCCTGGGCCCAGACTTCAGAAGCCCTGCCTTGAACATGCTTGAGAGCGCGGTCGCAATCAGCACTCCAACCTGCTTCCATTTCCTTCACGCTGTTAAACAAAACCTCTGAGACAGGTTCAAAACCGTCGACGAAATCGACGTTACCCAGTGCGGTGTAAATCCAGCCTTCTGTCGCCGGCCCTTCAGGAATTTTAGGCCTGGCCGGCAGCAGCGTCAGATCCAGAGGATCGCGCAACGTCATCGGCTGCCCTCGATAGGTGAAATCACCAGTGCCTGGGTGAATGCCACCCTCCAGGAGGTTGGCGAACGCGGCATGTACGCCGGCATCGCCCAGGATTACCCCCGGCAATCTCGCATTGAAGGGACGGTGCATGATTATGCGACCAGTCGCATGAGCTTCAAGGGTGGCTGTATCCATGGCCATAAGAGTTTCGGTTTGGTAGGGAACTGGCACTATGCCCCAGACCATGACCGCCTCCTTGGCAGAAACTGTTGCTTCGGCTAACAGGCTGAGAGCCAGTTCTTCGACCGTCAAGCTGCGTGCCATATCCTGCAGCTGTGCATGCGGCTGCTCCTTCTGGTGCTCTTTCACCAGCTGCACCAGCTTGTCGAAGACGAAGACTCCCTCCTCTTTGACCAGATAAGCAGTGCTGGGTACGCCTTTGATCTCTCGCAGCTCTTCCTTCAACTTGTCGTTTTGATCACCGAAGTAGCTGCTGAACTCGTCAACGATCAGTGTGCGAGGGCGCTGTGTTATTACGGTTCTGTCGTCAGACATGAGTCACTTCCTACCTTGATGCCGATCCACATTGGGTTTCTAGTTGTGGCCTGTAAAAGCCTGATCCGAGCACCTGCCGGAGGGCTATTGCGAGGCACAAAGGCTCAAGCGATCGGCAATGCCAGAAAGCGCGGTAAAGGCGTTCTCCGGCGAGCCGTAGGCGGAAGCCATAAGCTCGTAGGCAGGGCCGCTGATCCCCGCGTTGTAGAGGCGATCAAACCGGTACTGGCTGTCACGTACGTTGAGCGAAAAGGCTACATAATTGCTGAACTGGAGCTGGGCATAGGCCTTACCATTCGCCCTGGCCGCGCCATCAATTTCAACAGGGACACCAATAAGTCCATCGACTTCGACCTGCATGCAGGCAAGCACGCGCGATACAGGAGCAGCAGAGCGCGTAAAGGTCATGGATTTCACAACTGGATAGCCATCAGACCCTATGCCGGTGACAACGCCCGGAAGGCTTGCGATCTTGGGTGAGACCGTCTTTGAACCGCAGCCGATCAGCGCCGCTCCGAGCGTCAAAGTGATTACCGCTGTGGTCAGCTTGTTCATATTGGTTGATCTCTAGCTGAGAGTAATTCGTCGTTTGGTGCACGCTGGCATCGCCTGGCTTGAGTGCTACCGGTGGTACTAATAATCCCAATGATCGTGTGGCATACACGATCGCGGTAAATCAGTTTGTGCGGAGAGGGGGGCTAATAACTGTCCTGAGGGCGTCGTCCATCTGCTCACGCCAAGTGTTCATGGACGCTTTACTCGCTGCCCATGAAGGCTCGTCGACGACTGTATGCTTCAAGACTTCAGGTGTATCACAGTTGACGACCTGGAGAGACCATTCACAGATCGGCAGCATCTCCTGGCGGGGTGAAACTGGCGACAGGGTGAGTGCACACTTATGACTACCGGCGCTCGCAAAGACCTCTGCAACCAGCGGACTTTTTGAGGTTTTCTTCGCGGAAGCAACCTGCACCAACACATCGTTGGCGCTGCCACCGTAGGTAGCGGTCATGAAACCTACTGCCGCCTGCACTGCTGATCCGCAATTCGCAGGTTCGCCGGCCTGAACGAGGCCGGCTGCCGTCATGAGTAATACAGCTGAGAGAGCTTTCATAATTTCCATAACCTTGTTCGTTGGGGCATAGCCAGCGTTTAGTGGCTGGATCCTATGTACCTTGCGAGACCTACAGACCTTACGGGCCGAGGTGCCGGTCGGGCGTGCATTCTAGTTCTGCAAATTTTCCCACACCTGTAGTGAATACAAGCCCAAATTCAATCCCTCTGATTGGCCCGAACTGAGCGGCAGGGTGGTCAGAGGTCTTTGATCGACGACCTATCAATACCCAGGAAGATTTTCGGATGACCCAGTCCCGTTGTTACCGCGGAATGCTGCCATCACCGGTGAACGGCGGAACTGCCACTGGTGGCGACCGCCGCAAGCCATTTTGCCAAATATCGAGAGTTTACTTGTCCATGTCGGATCCCTACTTCGCGACAGCGCCGCGGGCGGCTTCGGCTTTAGCGAGCCACTTCAAGGCTTGATCCTTAAGCCAGTCCGCCATCACCAAGCCTTCGGCATGTTCAATAGCGCTATCGCTCCAGTCCATCCGTAAATGTTCTGAAGCTTCGGAGAGTGCTTCATAGCGTGCTTCCATCTGTCTTATGGTCAGCTTCAACGCCATTGTGAGTAACCTCATTGGTAGCTAGTGCGAGAGTGCATGGTGCGATCGACAAGGGGTCAGAACTAGCGTCAGCTGGGCGGGCCATAAAGAGGCTCGGGCTCTTGTCCAAAGTACACGTACTCTCCGAGAACGTGGTCGCGAAGGTAGCCATGCTTCAGGGCTTCCTCATGTACGTTGGAAGCCCGCTCCGCCATGTTCTTCACTGGCTTGCTCAGCACGGTGCGGCATTTGGCTCTAACCCAGGCAGGAAGACTCATAGTCTGGTGTCCTCGACGTTCGATATGACTGCAGCGGCCCCACTGGAAAGCTGAGGCGCTAGCCTGACCCTAGACTGTCATGAGCGAGGGAAACCGCAACCACCAATCCTCAGTACCGAGCTGCACAGCGCTCTCCTGTCTCATGTGGTTCTGTTCGGCAGTCAATTTCTCGCTGTAAACGACATTCAAACGACAGGCGTCTGTCGATGAGTAGCTGCCAGGTGGGGTGACGATTAAACACTCCTATCCGATTCGGTTGGAAAGCCAAAACTAGGCTGCTCCTACTTCTTCGACCCTGCTTTTTCTGGGGTTTCCCATCAAGCGTTTGAGTTAGTCGAAACGCTCCACACATGCGGCTTCCGGTCCTGGAATTGCGCCGATCTTGGTCAGTGTCGCCATCTGGAACTTGTCGCCACAGTCGTCGCATGACACCAAGCTATAGCGCTGGTCACCGTTGTCGCCAGATGACGGCAAACCACCCCAAGAACTGCCCATGGCGTGCCGTTCAGTCATGGTGAAACTGTAGCCAGACTGACCACCGCACTTCGGGCAACCCTGGGCGGGCGAATAGGTGGTCATGGGCGATTTCCTGGTCTGGTTGCAATTGATGGACACTGTAAATCAGGTGACCTCAATTGCAACCGAACTGCGGCCATGCGGGTAGATCCGTTCACTGGGGCTTAAAAGGTGATGCTCTTAGGGGCATACGCCAGCTTGAAACGGTAGGCAATGATCGGGCCTTTCTTCACACCACCCCAGTATGTGGTGGCTGCTGAAGTCTGATCTGGAACCACCAGCGTACGCATGAGCAGCGTGAGCTCTTTGGCTGCATCCAGCAGCCATACCGGTTCGTAATCAAACTCAGGGCGATCGGCATCTGGAAACAGCAGATACGCACGCTGCAGTTCGACGCTATAGGCGAGGCCGACATACTTCTTACCGATAAGCTGGTGCATGCACGCCAGCGCATAGCGATCATCGTCGGTACCGGTACCCTCGCGGAGGGCGTGCCGGTATTCGATGAGCCATTTTTCGGCTTCCGCATAAGCGTCAGAAATCGGCGTTTTGCCCTTGCCGCTGCTGTAAGGGCGTAGAGAGCTGATGGTGAAATTGCTTTGTTCTGTATCCACCATGGGATTTCCTTGATAGGTGATTCGGTTCGTCCGGGTGGTGTGCGATGCCTGGCCATGGAGGAGACTCCATCCAGCTCGTTATGCGAAAGCGGCGAAAGCGGCGTGAGCGCCCTCGGCGTTTCGTATGTCCTGCCCGGCACGCCAACTGGCATAGGCCGGGGTCTTCTTGCTCGCCGCATCGAACCCCGCGCCGAACGTCATGCCCTGGTAGCCAAGCCAAAACGCTTGACCTCCGCCAGCACCGTTGTGCGGCATACCCTCGGGCGTGAAAAGATCCGAGTGGCGACGGTGGTACTTGCTGAACATCGCTTCGTACTGGTTGCGCAGCACTGGGTCACGGAAATGATTGGCCATAGCGTTTCTCTCTAAACCTGGGTGGTGGAGGCCCATTGCGAATGGTGGTGCTCCAGCAGGCCGAAAGCTTCGTTGCACTCTTGAATCATCTTCATGAAGCGGGCCCGGAACTCTTCCTTTTCGTTGCACTGGTTCGGAGCAAATTCTTCGCTCAGCAATGCTCCGATGTCGCTGTCAAAACGCTCGGCCGCGTTAACGTCTCCAATCTCACGCGCAGCGATGTAGTGCGCGGCGAGCGTGCACGCTGATTTCAAAATCGAGGGTGGAAAGACAGTTTCGTTTTCTGCCAGCTCGGGCAGGGTGAAAGGGTTGCTTGGTTTGGTCATCACTCACTCCATCTATTTTCCCGTTGTGTCAGTGTCGGTCGGGAAGAGCTGCATTCGAGACGTCCAGTTCGGTAGTCGCCTGTGTATTATGGATGCGGAGGCTTAACTGTATTCCGCTCATCTAAACCCGAAGGTACGTCGGGATAGCAGGTGACGAATGCTTTCGAGCCGTTTCGCGGGGAGTGCATCGGGAATTTGAACCTTCCGTTTTAGCCCCATGAATACCTGCTCATGGTTAGACGTTTGGGGTGTTGTGTCTAGGACTGCAGTTCCCGCTTAGGAAAATGCTCCATAGTGAAGTGGGACCCGGTGGGCCCCATGGGTGCCTATGCGTTCTGAGGCTACCCTGGTGAGTTTACAACCTGGCTGGTTTAGAACCTCTAACGAGGTAAGGCAGCCATTATGTTGAAGCATTGTTTGTGAGATGGCGCCCACGCGCTCGATCAGCTTGGATCAGAGAGGCACCCGCGATCACCAGTCGGGTTCGCCTGCAGAGACCTATGGCCAGGTGGGTTGCGCACCTCGCCGCCACCCGCCGTCTAAGGCAGTCGCGGTCCCGGGAGGCCTTTAGCAGCAGCTAAATGCTGTCGTGCGTCACGTACTTGAGCATTGACGTAGCCGGCAATGAAACCCTGGCCTTCAACTTTTGCTGCTTGATGGCAGTTCAAAGCGCCTTTGAGCCACTGCATCGCTTCATTGAGGTGGTGTACTTTGCTCACCGTGATCATCTCCAGATGTTTTTCGATATTGGGTCAGCGTCTCACGGTGCCCCGGATAAGCAACGCCTCGATCAACGCTTATGCGCGTTCGATCGGACATCAACCAATACACGTCGCCACGTTCATACAAGCCGCTCCACTTACTCGCTGATGATGGCCTGGCCAGCAAACTGCAGGGAGACCGGATGCGCCAACACGCCACCCTTATTGATCGCAGTAGAGCATGCACTCATAAGCTGCTGAGCCAAGGCCATGGCAACCTGTGCATCACTTATCTGCACAACCAGGTAGTCCGGGTATACAGATTTGCCGTGGAGAGTCTGATGGCCTTCCCCCTGGACGAATACCAGCTGCGCGTCGGTACTGGCCGCCATGAAGACAGCCTCAACTGTGCTCGGGTGGACGCCGGTTACGGCGTCGCAAATCTGGCCAACTTTTTTTTCACCGATTTTCATCTTGATCATCCTCGTCATCAGCCGCGGCGCTTTTTCTTAGCGGGGTGTTCTGTAGCTCAAAGTAAGTGCCGGCCATAACACCATTATGCGCGGCGCCGGGGCGAACTGAAGGGAAGGCGGCTATCTCCGTATCCCAGTTAGGCGCTCATTCGCGTGCGTCGGTGGTAGGTCTTAACGGCTGGCTTTGGCATCTCACCGCTCTTCCTGAGTTTATAAGCTCGCGTCATCACCGTGTGAATGGTGCGACCCAGTTCGAGGCTCATCTGCTCCGGGCCGATCTTTTCGTAGAACTCGATCAAGTAGCTCTGATCAGTGGTTGTCCAGGGCGTGCCTTGATTCGGGTGGTACTCAGGGTGGTAGTTCATGCGCCCATATGAGTCATAGGTTGGCGCTATGGATTTCTCGGTGCTCATGGCCTGGGGTCTCAACCAATTCAGAGCACTAACGTACCCCAGCATCAGAACACTGCAACCCGCGATCAGGCCCTCCGAAAGGGCCAGTTCATGCGCCTCACTGTTTCAGCTTTAGAACGCTGCTTCGATTTGAGGATTGAGCCAGAACCCCGGTCGACCACGGAAGAGCTCAGCACCGGTGCGGATGTGCTGCAGCATCAGCTCACCAGACATCCAGGCGCGGCCGAGCAGCTCCGCCGCAAGACTCGTAGTGTTGCGACCAGCCCAAGGGTCTATGACGAGGTCGCCTGGCTCGCTGAGGAATTCGATCAGGAAAGCGGGGATGGAGTAGGGCATTGGCGCCCCGTGTGCCGGCAAGCCGAGCTCATTTGCAATCTTGCGGTGTTGGGATCCATAGCTGCAGCGATGGCCGCGTGTAATCACGTTCCTTGGGATGGTTCCAGCAGTTGGGTTACTGAAGCTCCCGGGGCGTAGTCGGTAAGCCCCGTCACCGTAGTTCGTGTGGCGCTGCTCCCCTCCGTTACGGATCAGCTTGAGGTTGCGCTCACTGTGCGGTTGAAGTACGCGTCGGTTATTTGATTTACAGACCTTGGCATCTTTGGCGAACCAAATGACGGGCTCATAGCCGACATTCAGCTGCTGGCGCGTACCTGATGCCCAAGCCATAGGACCAGGTGCCTTCGATGGGTTTTGCCATATCAGCCTGTCCATCAGGTGTAGTCCGAAACGATCGCAAATTTCCAGGGTCAAGCGCTCCACGTAAGTCGAGCGAGCCGGAGATCCCGGAACGAAAATGTCGTTCGTGACATTGAGCACCAAAGACCCTTCATCAGAAAGAGCCTCAATGACTGGTTTCAGGGTCTCGCAGATATAGTCGACATATTCACGTTCGGACGGATTTCCATAAGCCCGGGGCTTCGAAAGGCAGAAAGGTGGCGAGCTGAATGCCAGGGTCACAGGTACGTTGAGTCGCTTAAAGATATCGCCACTGGGGCCCCAGATAGCAAGGCCCAAGTCGGTGCGGAAGCCAAGCATTTTCACGCCAGGCTTGGCCGCGTTCAGTTCACGTTTGGCCTTTTCAGTGAGGCGCCAAACGCCTCGCTCTCCGCTGCATCGTTCGATAATGCCCATTTGCTTCAGTGTCTGTTGCCCAAACCTAACGGATCTGCGCACCAGGCTGTGCTGCTGTCCGCTCTCACCTACTGGAGAAGTAGCTTTGATGGCATCTGTCGCAACGCCAAGCTTCGAGCTCACAAGATCATAGAGTTGGGCGTTGGTCAGCGGTTTTTCTGGGTTCGAACGGTACAGGTTGGCGATATCTTCCAAGGCGAAGAGATCTCCCTGCCCAGGTGCAGAGATTCGGTGCTTGAGTCGGTTGGCAATCATCAGGATTCTCGATGCCGGCGATGGTTGCCGGCGGTGGTCATGTGCCAGGCAGGTTCTGCCTGAAGCTCGATGACGAAACCTTCTCACGTTGTGCCGGGATGCAAGTCCGAATCTGCGCCACTTTGCAGCACCATCTGACGCCCTCGGGCCGGCTTGCCGACTTGGTTAGGGAAACGCCTGGATCCTTGGTTCGTCCTTGCGTTGTAATCACGCCCGCCCTGATAGTTGAAATACGTGAACCAAATCAACAACAGGAAACGCCCATGCCGGACTCGTTGATTGCCCAAGCCCTGCAGGCGCGTGTAGATGCCTTCCACCGTCTGAGCGCCAGCAACACTCACTGGCCGGAGGTAGCAGGTCTACGCGGCTCAGCGCAGCTGGCGCTGGAAGTGGCAGAGCTGGCCGGCGAAAAAGGACTGATGGAAAAAGCTACTTCTGTGATCACGATGCTCGATGGCCTGCTGCAGGCCGCTGAGGATGAAGACCTGGCAACCCAGCAGGAGCATTGGAAGGGATTGGACGCACTGCGCCAGCTCAGGCGAGACAATCACCGTCTGGTGCAGACAACAATCGGGATGGAGCTGGTAGATCCGCGTTGGCGTGAGCTGGTGAAGCTTTACCAGGATACGTTCCCAGCGTTCAAGGTGCCGGCCTCCGTAAGGACGCGCATCAGCCCAAAGAATCTATCAAGCGTTGTGCGTTCAGAGGTCACGGAACTCTTGCAGGTGCACCATCGTGATCAACGCATAGGGAGGAGGGAGATTGAGGGCGTGCGTGCGCAAGCCATTGAGGCGATGGAGCGTCGTACGCTGGCCTATCTAGGCAAGGCCTTACCTGGATATGACTTCAGGGCCGGCCTAAATGAAATCGAGAAGGTTTGAAGCGGCCACTTACGCATGCATTGATGCTGACTCAGCATCGCTCGGATCTGTATGAGTGTTCACGTTTGAATGCCAAGCCCTCTGGCTACTCCGTCGACTTCATTTTCCGGATTGGGCTCGAATGTTCTAGGAAAACAGCAAATTTGCCGCTGAGAACGGAGAGGAAAACCACACCTTGGCTGCAAACAATAAAGATTGACACAAAACAATAAAGTTTGACACAAACTAATAAAGTTTGACACAAGACGTAAGCCCCTGTTTCTGCAGGGATTTATTTTTCATGTTCCAAGCCGTAGTAAGCGGCGGCCTACATAGGTGTTAGCAGTAGTAGCCTGAGAAGCCCTTCACAGTGACGGGTTAAGAGCATGTGTTTTCCTTTAACCTTTCTCTCTGCCTAGCCATAGTGTCGCGGCCAGTTAGGTAGTCATAGCCAAGGCCTGCCCATAGCATTTCCACTGAAGGAGCCGGAGGGAGATCAATCAAATCAAGATAGCTTTCGACATCGTCCGGTACCGCTAGCGAATAGACTTGCTCAGCGGATGTTTCGCTTTTCTGGCTGGTGGCCCAGGCCCATTTTGCGTAGACCTGCCGCCACGCTATATCAATCCGCTCAGGATTCAGATCTCGAATATTACCTACCGAAGCTGTTGCCCAGCGATTTCGCCGGTTCATGCCGGTGCCGAGGGTAGCGAGCGGCAGCAGAAACGACACATAGATCATCCACTGCTGGGAGATTGGTCTGCCGGAGTAGTACCGGTGCCGTAGCGAGTGCTGGACCTTAGGTAGGCGGCCAAGGCTAACGTTTTGATTGTGTTGCCGCGGTAGTGCAGATAAGTCCATGCGGGAAGCACGGTGCGCTGCCAGCTTTAAGGCGGATTTCTCCCCCAGATCCCGAATCCCTTGTATTGCTGCTATCGTCCCGTCTGCCCTGCGAATGCACCAGCCATTAGGGAGCCGGTCGATCATTATTTTATGATTAGCTTTCATACAGCACTATCGCCTGGTTTATCACTCGTGCGTTTGGTCTTATAAGAGAGTATCCCCCGTTTTCTTCTCTCACGTTCAACCCAACGGATCTGAGCGCTACCTGTATTGGTGCCCAAAAAAGTACCGAATCTTCCTTCGGGGGGGATTGGTTCCGAATGCGCTCATTTCAGCCGTCGCACCCGGCACGCAAGTGGTACCAGTGACGTCGTGTGACGCTCTGACATGGAATGCTGTGCCGCGCGATTGAGCGGCCGTGCTGGCGCAAACGCAGTGTTCGCGACAGCTCCTGATGTCAGGAACTGATCGCGAGAAAGGCTTTTGAAACGAACCCGCTTAAAGGTCGTAGTCACGCTCAAGAGAGTTCTCTGCAAGAGCGACTGGGCGCAGCGTCTGCAGCATCACGTGAGAGTCGACCATTCCGTGCAAGATGTCCTGCAGCTGATCCAGCCGTGCGTTGCTGTGGAGCTCTACCTCAACATCGGGCAGGCCGTCGGCATCCGGGTGTAGGTTGCTTTTGATTTCGTGCCCAGCGCGATGCACCGCATCCAAGAAACCTTTAGCGTCCTGTTCGGTTTCAGCGCGGAAAGAATAGATTGCCTGGTCTACACCGGCGCCGATAGATGCCTCCGATCCGCTCTGGGTCGGGACAGGCTCTACCGCGTCTGTGATGCGCACGAGGCACACCGGCATCTGGCCTTGAGACTGGGTCTTTTGGACGTTCACTTTCCCATCTGCAACCGAGAGAAGGTAAATCTGGCCGCTACCGTCCTCGACAGGGACAGAGCTGCTCATCCTGAGAGCTGCTAGGAAACGCATGTTTCCGAAGATGATTTCGACACCTGCGGCTTTAAGCTGAGATTTGATATCCATGATTTTTCCGATCCTGTCTTAGTCTGGCTTTCAGTGCAAAAGCGTTTTCGACGCTCTGGCTACTCGTCCGCAATTGGGGGGCAGTGCTTCCTTTGTTCCGGCGGCGCGAGCATTGATGGGCCACGCCCTTCGATAGCTGCCAAGACGTTGGCCTCATCACTGAAGAAATTCTTGAAGCGCCGGCCAATTTCACACATGGCCATCATGCTTTCGTAGAAGAACTTTGCAGCCTGATCAGTGTATGGCATCTGGCGCAAATGCAAGGGCGCCTTGGGTGCCGATAGGCCGCACAAGCCTGCAAGCTTACTGCCCCATTCGCCAAGACTATCGCGGCTTTCGAACTGGCTGATGCGGCTCCAAACCACAGTCGAGCCACTCGACCGTGTGTAGGTGGTACGGCGATGAATCGCAGCGTACATTCCAACGCTGAAATGCTGGGCAGGTGCGTTGGCGGAAATCATCTCGCCACTTTTTAGCCAGTGCTGGTTCCAATCCCCGCCGGTGCCATCAGTGCGGCGCTCCGCTGCATCTGGCATCGAACCGTTGGCTGCCATTGTCCCGTCGGGATTTAGCCAGTAGCTCATCTCTGCAAACCAGTCGTAGCAGATGACCAGGTCAGTGGTTACGACAGCCGCGTAGTGCTGTTTGAGCGCTTCGCCGACGTACTTGAGCAGATCGGGAAGCGTGGGCCCGTAGGCCCGATGATTGACCTTGAGCCTTTGGACGGACAGGCCGCGTTTTACCTTGTTGAGCTCCGCAGCGACGCTGCCTAGCGATTCAACAAGGTACTCAGGCACGGTGCAGCTGAACTCACCATCGGAGCTAACATGGATATCACTTTCGAACTCGTAGCGTTGATCGTCTGCCGTGATGGTTGAGAACGTGTGGTTTCGGAGTTTAGGCATGGGATCGTCTCAAACTGCCAGGTTGATGCCGTACACAAGGAGGCGCGCCTCTTTGTAGGCTGCAAGCGTCACCCCGGCTGACTTGCAGGCGGTGTACGCACTCGCGTTTTCAATACGATCGTGAGCGTTCTCGACCGCAATAATCAGGTCATATGCCTGGTCGTAATTCATCTTTCAGCTCCAATACCTAGTCGATCAGCGACCCGTCTTCTGCAATCCGCCAGGTGTAGCGGGAACCGTGAGTCTTGTGATCGGCAGGGCAGCTATAGGACACGCTGCCATCCTTGTTCAGCCGCAGGGGTTTACACGAGCGATCGCACTTGGGGCATGCCAGTGGCGGGTAATCACTAGGTGGATTCTCTGTTTGCATGCTTGCTGCCCTCATTCGTCAATTGAGGACAAGCCTCTCACTGGTTTAGGAAAGCGCAACTCTCAAGCTTAACGCGCAACGATTGCACCACTTGCTCCGGCGATGCATCGACGCTCAGACCAAGCAGCGACGCACATTCCTGCAATCCGCTGAGTAGGAGTAAAAATTCCGCATCCTGCATTGACTGGCATTGCCGCTGGCGCTCAACCAACGAGTCCTGTAACGCCTTCACAGCCTGAAACTGCCGAGCTCTCTCAAGGGTTTCGGCCCACACTACGTCGAATGATGTTGTGCGCGGGTATCCGGCTTCATCTTTGGCATTTTGGATCCATGACTGTCGCTTACCAGCTTCATCCCGCAGGCCGGCACAGATTCTTTCGGCGGCGCCAGCACGACGATCTGCATCGTCCAGTTCTGCGCGTAATCCGTCGAGGTCGATATCGGTGGTAGTCATATTCAATCCAATGTAATGGCAGCAATGATCTGGGCTGCGCGGATCTTTCTCAGAAGTCGTCGAGACGGCAATGCCTTACGCCGGCCTTTGGAACGCTGGCCTTGCCCTCGAAGACTGTAAATGCGGCGTAGCAGCCGGCGGGAGATCTTGACTGTGTGCATTGGTGTTTTCACTCGTAGTAAGTGGCACCAGGTTTACACGCAAAAGCACTTTCGCAAGCGGATCGAGCTGCTCGGCCCCGCGATCAAGTCAACGGTGATGGTGGCGCGTGCACGTACTCTGCCTTGGGCGACAAGATGCAGTCCTGCACCGGCGTGGTGATCGGTCTGACTTTCCCTAAGGTTGTGAGTTTCGTGGTTAGCTCCTCCCATTTTGCGTTCAGTTCGAGGTAGGGCACCTCCCACTGCAGCCCGATAAAGCCAGGGTTCGAGTCATCGTTGTTCGGTGCCAGCCAGTGGAGGCTCAGGGGGTCAGTTACGAACAGAGTCCCCTTGAACACACCAAGCTCTGTGTGCTTCCCATCGGGAATGACCTGGCAGTAAACATGATCTGCCCTGAGAGCCAGTGTGATGAAAACTGATCCCTCAAAGTCCGGGTCCGAATGCGGCCAGGCAGCACGGCAATAGATCCAGGTGTCTGCAGTGTCCAGTGGTGCCGGTAGGCCAGCTATGCCCTTTTTACAGACTTCAATCGCAGATTCATGCGCCCCTAATACGACGTCGCCCGGAATCTCGATGGCTTCGAAGAGGGAGCTGTTGATGGAGGCTGACATCGAGGTCATAGCTTACCTGTGTGGGTGTAGCCCTAAGGAGGCGGGTGCATCTAGCCGCGGTTAATGATGAGTGTCCCACCGGGATTTCAAAGTACAAGCGAACCCGGCCTGGTTCTGAACCAGCGAAGCTCACGCTGCAGGATATGAGTCAGGGTGTCGATCGCGCTCATGGATCCTGAAGAAAGCCTCTTCTGAATTTCCGCCTGTCCACATGCTCACGATCCGGTCACCGTAAAGAAGTCTGTGGCTTAGCTTCTGCCGCAAAGGCTCTGGGATGACGACGGCGACGTCTTCAATGTCAAAGTCAGCATCATCGGCAAGGTAGACCTGCAGCCATTGTTCCATTGCCTGGTCGGGATGCTGTGATTCAGAGTGAAACTGGGAAGGTTTTGGTGCCATCCAACGTTCAGGGTTCCTATGCGATCGGAGCTGTACGGGGCAGCGACAGATATGCGTTCCATACGCGATCAGTCTCGCTCGCCAAAAAGAAGATTGGGTGGCCGCAGGCACCTTGCCCGTTAACAAAAACTGGGCCGCTTGAATCCCAGCCAACGACAAAAATTGCCTGCTGTGCCGGCAAGCATTCTGCTAGTGGGCTGGCTACCAGTTCAAATTCAGGATCCAGGTTGTAGATCTCGACTGACTCTAGAGGGACACGCCAGGTTGTCGCCGCGAGCAGGGGCAGGCGTTTACGCACATCATCACGGTTGATCGCCTCGATAAAAACAATCCGCTCGCTTTGATGGAGCTCCGGAAGGCCTGTGGGGTACGCGCTAACCATCGCTCGGAAGATCATTGGTGCTATCCCGCTCTAGGTTGGGAGTCAAAATCCAGATGGCCATCCTTGGCCGGCGACCAATCCTACTTCCGTTGCCGCTCAGCCTGGCGCTGATCTACCTGGTGCGGTGTGCGCTGGGCATCAAGCCGCATGATCAGGCAGAACAGCACTGTCACGACAACGGCGCATTTAAGGAAGATCAGTTCATCGGTTACCAGTGTTGCGATATGGGCAAGTGTGTTCATTGCTCTTCTTCTCCAGGGGCTGAATGCCCCACACCCCTATGGTGCCTGTGAGTTCTAGCAAAATCACCTAGACAGCTTTCCGAAGTTAGGTATACATCCGGAATCGCTGCCAATGCCCCTGGGTCATACCGCGCAAGCCTTTTGAGACGTCCAATGGTTCGCCTCAATGTTCGGCCCATATTCGGTACTGAATTGCAGGTGTCCCGTGCACAGAGCTCGGTACCCTTTATTGGTCGTGCACAATGCTGCACTCAATTCTAGGATGACCCAGTTATGAACAAGACATTTCTTACCGATAAGTTTTACTTCTTAGCGAAGCTCGGTTTTATTGTGTTGATGGCTATCAAGTTCCGCGACCAGGTCATGATGCTGGTCCATACCACCTGCGATGGAACATCTCAGCTTTTGCTCTCGTTCAATGCAATTATCGTTATGTTCCTCGTGTTCGGCATTCGGGATCTTCTAAAGCGAGTGCCTGTTAAAGAGGGCATCGATGGTTTAGTGCAGTGGGCGCTTCTGATGTGGATTATTCCGATGCTCGCTGCTGCCTCGCTGCATGGACTGATCGGACCTGTCATTGGAAATGAAGTGGTGACAGAGAAAGGTCTCCAAGGGGGGGCAATAACCTTGGCACTAGCCTATGTGATGGTTCTAATTGTTTCAGCATTCCACTCAGGCGTCCCACTCCTCGAAAGCGTTGCTAAAGGGGTTTGGAATCGAGTGCCTGAGAAGGTATGACGCAAGAAGGGGTTTCCGTGCTGATGACGCAGCAAGAGCAACAGGATCGGCTCAAGGCGAGCCGCGAATATTTCGCGGCCGGGTGCGCTTGCATCCATATGTCAAAGATTTTGCAACTAGGCCCTGTGGACATGGCCGACGCTGAGGCTCTGGAGTTCTATGAGCAAAACTGCAAATGCACTCGCAATTACGTCGACAGTTGAAACCTCTCCGGTTCCGGCCCGGCCCTCGCGCTGGGCTGATGCCGTTTCCCGGCGTCGATTAGTGATCACCCCGCATTGACCGGTCGCCGCCCTCGCTCTGCTTGGTAAAAGCTGGGGGCCGGCATGTCCCCGGGGAATGAGCCGGCCGGGTTGAAGTGCCTCTGCTTCAGCACCGGTAACCTAGGCCCCAGTCAGCAGGCCTTTGCCAATTGCAAAGCACCATAGGACCATTTCTTAACCCGCGGATACTGGGCCAGGCGCCACTCACACGTGCCCGGCACTACGGCGGCGAAGAGACCGCTCTCCCAGCCAATGTGCGCATCGCCCAGCTTGGCGGTCAATCGCTTGAGTACTTTGCGGATTCCAGGTGTTCCCAGCCGGCGCATGGAATCACTCCAGCGGACCTCTGAGAATTCACGATCTTTCACCATGGACATCACTGCGTAGCCGGCGAGCCGGAAAACCTCATTGGATTCGGGGACTTCCTCCGCAAGCTCAGCTTGAGCAACCTTGCACGCGGTAGGGAGGCACATAGAACCGGCTTCGTTGAAAAGGCGCTGTATCGTGCAGCTGGGGTGCGCCGGAGACATCTCCCGGTACGACCAAGTCTGATACATGTAATTGTGCTCAGGTTTGGCGTAGAGGGCCGATGGATATTCACTGTCGACACGGCCATAGACGTACGCAGGCCCGGTATATGAAATCACCTGGTAGTAATTTGTGATGCGGGCCAGCACCAGCTCCATGGCTCGACGAATGTCTGACGCCTGGAAAACGTCCAGCTGGGCGAATTGTGCGCGGATGCGCTGGCGATCGATCGGCGCGAGTTGATTGGTGCACAGCGCTTCCGCCAATGTCAGTAGGGTGTTGGGTTGATTCACACTGTGCTCCTGCAGGGCCACCTAGTCCTACGTGGCTGCCGTAGCCGGCATCCACTCTCTTTGGCTCTATTTTCCCACTCGCCCGAGGAATGCAACCTGGCCGTGCAGCCTGGGTCGTTTGTTCAGAGGTTCAGTCCCTGGGACAGGAAGAGTTGGTGCAGTCACTGGTCGGCGTTGCGCCGTCCTGACTATTCGACCATGGGTAAACAGCCTGGTAAGCCTAGATACAAACCTTGCACGGTAGGAAGGTAGCCCCGTTAGAAAGAGCTTTCTTGTACACGTACCGCGGCATGGCCCGCCGAATCTAAAAAACGGCGATCAAGAATTAGAAATCCAGTCCCATACGTACGCACTCAAGAAGCGTCCAAAAGTACAAAGCGTAGCGCCAGTACTTCTGGAACACCGTCTTGGAGGTCATGTGTTTAGGTGAAGTCGTATTCAAGTTGCGCCATGTCGCTCACGATTTTCCCAAATGCAGCAGGATCGTTGTGAACCGCCATGTAGGCGTCAAATCCATCACCGCGATACAGGTTGTAGATCGAGCCCTTGCTAAAAATAGCGAATCGAGCGGGTTTGATATAACGAGTTAGGAGTCGCGCTGTATCTGGCAGAGACTCACCGCGATACTCACCTGCATCCCAAGCGGATCTGGGTGCATAGTCATCAGGTGCGAGCTCAACGATCTCTTCCCTATCATCAGTTCGATACTCAGCTTCAATCACTGGGCCGAGTGCTCCACATTCCAAGATGAAATGAGCTTCGTGAGTCTGCTTGCCTGGGTTCCAGAAGCTGAGTCGTACGGGCCTCGCTGCAGATGCATAGTAATCCAGGCGATCGGCCTCGGAAGTCCATTCGATCAGCCCATCATTGGCCCGGCAGTCCTCCAAATCCTCACCTCCACCAGTCGGTAGAAACATGTGAGTCGCAGCACGTGAGAGCTTGCCCATCACCTGCTCAATGTCGCCCAGCGCTGTCCACTCAGCCCTCTCAGGGGCGCTACTTCCGAAAATAGATTGCAGTTGATCCTCCCACTGGAGGAGAAATTTTCTCTGTGGTTCGTCTAGTTGCATCTCAATGTCCTTGTCTGAGCAGTGTTAGGTTTTAGTAGTCTTTGGCGGCTGATCCAATTCAGTCCCTCAAAAGGGACTCGGCTTCCCATTCCAGTGAATGCTGGAGGAGGGGTCAATCACGTTTCGATTGTCGCAGCCTACGTTAGGTATGGACAGCGCAAACCGGTCAGGCAACAGACACTGATAGGAGAAGGCATATAGTCAGTACTGGAGTGCAATTTTCCGTGAACACCGCATCATGCCAAGTGCATGGCCGCCATCGAGGCAAGGATAGCCGTGCGTCTAGCGCGCGGTTGGGGTATCAGCGGCGGCGAAAGCTATCGCGGCTTGCGGCCACATAGCCGATTTGTGACGGCCCACAAAGGGGAAGCTTTCGAGTTGGCCTTCAAGCGGAGTGAGCTGGTGAGCGGGCCGGAGGTCTACCGGGCTTGTGACGCGCTTCAACAGACGATCACCCCGCTCTACCGGCAGGCGGGTATCAAGGGCGGCAGCAGCCATTCTGGTAGGCGAACACTCCAAGCGCGTGTGCTTGCTGCAACTGGCGATGTGGACGCGGTGCAGTCGATCCTCGGGCATCAATGCAACGATCACAGCAAGCCATATCTGAGCATTGACCAGAGCGTGATTCGGCGTGCTTTTGAAATTGCTCTTTAGATACTTTCAAAGGTCAGCACAACTGACCATAATGCAGGGTGAATTCATATTCTGGAGTTTGGTCGAATGGCTGATGAATCGAAACCGCAATTTCCCCGTGGCGATATTCGCCGCTTGCTGCGCCTCGCCTTGGCCATGGCTGAACTTGAGCGCCCGACGCTTAACGCCCTGGCTGCTGAGACAGGCCATCACAAGCAAACCATCCTCGATGACGTTCCTCGCCTGCGCGAGCAGCTGGGCGTCCAGGTCGAGAAAGAGGGTGCCGAGTACAGGCTTGTGGATTGGGGGCCTGTGCTCAAGAAAACTGGGATAAAAAAGCTCTTGCAAGGTCAGCTGTCCTGACCTAATATTGCCTTAAGAGAAACGTTCCCCATTCAAGGAAAACAAGATGGACAATGAGAGTCGCTGGGTTAAGGTCGATGAGTTCGCAGCAGCTATGGACAAGCCGCAATCTGGCTCTAATTTCACTGAGCCGATGATGGGCCGTACTGCTAGTGGGCAAGAAGTAGGATTCGTAACAGCGCGTTCTGACGCTACAGGTGTTACTTGGTCGGAAGATGTTAGCGAGGTGCTTGTGGAGCCTCGGAATCGCGCCAGGGGCTGGCTCAGTCGTCCACTTTGGTAAGCGCGACATCAACCAGATCAATTTGTTCGAGGAATTCGAGCCTGTGATGCTCTCCAGCAGACGATCAGCCGGCTCTACCGCCGGGCCGGCATCAATCCAAGCTGTTCGCACATAGGGTGGTGGCCGAGAGAGGCTATATCCGAACTGCCGGTGTTTACCGTCCCGGCTAAAAGAAAAACTCTGCTGATCTACAGCCCGCCGAGCGCGGGCTTTGGCAGTGCCAGGATGCGGGTACTGCAAATTGAGCGTAGCTGCCGCACATCAAAAAACCGTGCCGGGATTGCCCGTTTCGCAAGGACATCTTGCAAGGCTGGCTTGGTCAGGATCGGATGACCGAAATCTTGGCCATTCTCGAAGACGAAAGGCATGCCGGATCAATGGGGGCGCGAGTGGGTTTTGCAGTGTCTGCGTGAGGCTCTGGAGCAGCGACCGAAAAAAGCGATAGGTAAGCAGTCGTGCGTGCCATTTGGGCCTGGCTTGTGGGCCATTGTCGTGCCGTTTGGCATCGACTTGGCTGGGGTGGGCCGTCCAGATGGACGGCTCCTGGTTTGAGTTCTGACGCGCCCCGTGGGCACAGATCCGCTAGCAGTTAGTAATGTGTAGGAAATCGCGACCATGGACACCCCGCAAGTCATTATTTTTATGGTCCTGGCAACTGGCATCAAGTATGGCCAGAGGCCCGTCCCGCTTCGTGCGTTCCCTAGTCGTGCCCAAGCGGAAGAATGGCAGGGCAATTTGCTGGATTACCACATCAGCCCACCTGATCTTCCTGCCGGGGGTGATGATGCTGATTGGAAAGAGTACGACGCTCAGTTGAAAGCTTGGCGCGATGCCCATCCAGCCGGAGTTGCCGTCTCTGACTATCAACAGTTCGGGGTTTACGAAGTCCCCTTTGAATCCTAGGAAAACGCCGTGTACAACCTCGACGAACTCAGAAAGCGGCTTCGCAACGCCAAACAACGAGCCCGCTACTGGTCGGGCAACCCAAGCAGTTCGGGCTTTGGCTACAGCCCCGCCAGCGGCAGCGCATGCGATGCTGATGCGGAGTACGAAATGGCCTTGGACGACTGCGCTGCTATCGCCGATGAGATTGAGCGAGTAACCGGCAAACGCCCAGCAACGCCAGACCCTAAGAGGGAGTTCAACGCGCATTTTGCGCAGGTCGTGCTCCCAAAGATCACTGGTCCGAATACCTAGGAAAACAAAAAATGGATATTCAAAACGCGCTTTGGAAGCTTCACGCATTAGGGGATTGCTCGGTGCTGGATCAAGGGGCACGCGAAGCCGCCAAGCTTGCTGCGGAAGTGCTGAACACCGTCCGTAACCTGATTGATATGGGTTCGGGCGAAGACCTCGCCGCCATTTCGACAGAGGTTCGAATTCTCGCGGATCAGGCAGCATCAGCGGAAGACAAGGCCATGCAGATCGACACGCTGGCTCAGGACAACGCACGTCGCGCGCAGTTGCTGACCGAACTCCTGGCGCATGCGGAAAAACAAGACATCGAATTGAACCCGGCAGGTGTCGATTTCGACGAGCCTGAGCTTTACGGGCTGGCCCGCGAATGGGCAAATCCCGTCGATCACGCAGCTGCTACAGCGGCCTAGGAAATCCACCATGACTGTAAAAGAGCAAGCCACGCTGAAAAGCCTGCAAGCGAAGTGGGCAGAGGGAACCGCAACTCACGCCCAGGTCATGCGCTGCATGGAGCTGGAACAAAAGGCCCGCGCAGCAGCGCGTTCGTAAGGGAAAACAGCGATGAGCAAAGCGCCAGAATGCACCCACCAGAACCAGCACCGCGAGGGTGCAGGTGTTCGCTGGTGTTCGGACTGCGGGAAGAAAGAGCCCACCCCAGTCATTAGCCCAGCCCAGGCGACATTCGCTGAGAAGCAAGAGCAGGCCAACCGCATCGAAGGGAAGTTCGACACGCTGAAAGACTGCGTGGTTGCCGCTGGCTTCAGCAACACCTACAGCGACGACGAAATCGCGGCTATGCGGACGGAAATGTCAGTGCTGTCGAGCCAGTATTTCGACCTGACCGGCCTGACCCTGAAGTAACGAGGAAATCGTCACCGTGGCAGCAAATGAAGTTCCTCCACAGCCAGGCGTCCGACCAGGTGAAGTGATCGCCGCTGAAGGTCGGTGGAACGAAGCCGCGTTGATGCGGATTCACCACTTGGCAGATGACCAGCTGACCTGGAGAGAGGGAACGCTGGGCTTCTCCATTTCGATGGGAGGCGTTGTCATCGGAAGGCTGAATCGACGCCCGAGGGGGCGCCCCTGGACGGCAAGCATTCAAGGTTTTGAGCGCTGGAGTGAGCCCACGCGGATCATCAAACACTGGCACTACACGCCAGTTTGGGCGGTGACCACGCTGCATGAGGCGAAGCGTCAGGTGGTGCGCGTCATTCGATCACTACCCGAGCTGGACGGGTTAAACAACAGTTGAGGGAAAACGCCCTGCCCCACGAGCCCGCCCAGTCGCGGGCTTTGGCAGTACCAGAACGCGGTTTTCGCGTCCGCTAAGATCAAAAGGAAGCCAGATGGCACACAACGTCTTCACAGTCCAGTTTGCGGACGGCAAGCAACTTTTCGGTATCAGCGAAGATATCGGCGGCTGGGTTTGCCGCCAGTTGTTCGAAACCGCCGAGGAAGCGCGGAATGTTCCCCGCTACGGCGAAGGCGTGACTTTTTCGGAGCCTGCGACCGCCAAAGCCACTCAAGAGGCGGTTGTCATCAATGAATGGGCTAATGCGCCGGACTGGCCGTTCAAGACCAGGGCGTCACGCCAAGCAATGTGGCTCACCGGGCCTCGGGACTCTGACGAGATCGAGGCAGAACAACCAGTGGATTTCGGGATTTACGGGGCAGATTCACCCAAGGAAATTGCTCAGGCAATGCCGTTAAATGCGGACAGCGTAAACCTAGAATGTCCGCTGTGCGGCGCTGTAGCCACTCACCGCGCAACGCAATGGCCCCTAATCAACACGCAGGGCATGTTTATTCACTCCCCGGTTGTGACATACGGCGTGACGTGTCACGCATGCAGCCGCGATTTCGTGTTCAGACCGCTGGCTGAATAGTTCGAAGAAACCGTCATGAAACCACTGATCTTCTTGCGACAGCTTCTCACGTTTATGGTCGCACCACTGCTAGTCGTTCTGGCGGCATGTGTCGTACTGCTATGGCCCAAGATTTTTAGCGTGGGCCAGCGGCTAGGCGACCTGCTCAGTTCATATCTGTTCTGAGGCAAGGAAAACGTCCATGCCACGCAAAAGCAAGTACGGGAACATGCCGGCAGCCCCAGAGTACACAGCGAAGGTTAAAGGTGATGCCGGCACCTACAAGGTGTGGGGCATCGACTGGATGAACCACCGTGTGCTACTGGATCGCGCAGGGCTTGAATGGACGCCGATCAAGAATGTGGCCTTCGAGCCTGTCCTTGTTGAGCAAGACAACTGATCGAGGAAAACACCGCTGATGAAGAACAGTAGCTGTTTTATGCGTGTGATCCATGTTGCTGGCCTGATCGTTTGTATCGCTTTGCTTTGTTCGTATTGGCAGGATTTCATTGCAGGTTTATCAACCCTGAAAACCTATGTTGGGGCGGCGGTGATTTTGGCCACTGCTGCAATTAATCTGGTTGGTGTTATCCGACCTGAAACCTTCAAATGGCATCCGCGCCAAAGTTAGAGGAAACCTGTAATGAGCGACCGTAACCGCAGCGACGAAGAAGAACGTTTCATGGATGAAATCCGACCTTATGTGTATGGCGGTGCCCTGGCAATTTTGCTTGGTGCTGCAATGCTTACTGCCGCTGTGTCGGGCACCGATGCTTACCACGCATGCCGCGCCGCAGGCAACAGCCCGTTTCATTGCTGGGTAAACGAATAGATCCACCGATCAAGGAAATCACATGAAAACTACCAATCTTTTGGTTGCAGCATCGTCGGGAATTGCGATTGTCTATCTGTTGCTGCTGTTGTTTTGGAGATTAGGCGCAGTAGGGGACTGGGCAATTGGCTCCGTTGTAATGCTCGCTGTGGCGGTCAGCGTGATTGGCCCTCTGGTGTTGGCCTTCGTGCATGCTCGGATGAATGCAGATCAATAGTTCGAGGAAATCATTCGTGAGTGATCGTCACCAATCGGCGTCTTACCCGTTACGCCTACAAAAAGAGCTGCGAGCAAAATTACAGAATGCAGCTGACAGCTCTCGCAGGAGCCTGAACGCCGAAATGGTGGAGCGATTGGAATCAAGCTTTATCGAAGGGCAGCAGAACGTCCTAGATATTGAAAACAACGCCATGCTCAAAGCACTCTGCGCCAAGCTCGGGGTTCAAACTGAAAGTTAATGGAAAGCGCCGTAGATCGCCAGCCCGCCCAGTCGCGGGCTTTGCCGGTACCAGGGCGCGGTTTTCGCGTCCGCGAAAATGAACACGGGAACGAAGATGCGCAATTCCAAGACATTTCTGGCGATGACTGTTGCAACGCTGATGGTCTCGACTGCTCAAGCTGAAACACTGGATGTTCCTGCAGGAACGGTTGCAGATTGCATACCGACGCCCAGTGTCGAGGCGATCAAATCGGCCTCGATTTTTCAAGGCGAGAATCCCGCATTGGTTCAGTTGATCACTTGCGACGTTATCAAAGGTCAGCCGATTCCCGCGCAATCCAGGCTTGTCGGAGAGGTGCGGGCAGTCTCCGCACTTGGCCCGTATTCGCTTGTATGGCAACGACTACAGTTGCGAAGCGACCAGGGAGACTTGGTGTGGAATCCCCAGGGTGAAGAATTCGTTTCGTCGCGCATCCAGAGCAACGGCACTCTTCGAGTTACCTTCAAGCGTGCCCTCAACGTAGACCCGGCCACCGCGCCCAACTGATCACGGAAAGCACGCTATGACCGAGCTTGAACAAACCGTCATCGAGCTTGCCCAGCAAGAACTGGCTGCTGTCCAAGTCTTTTACCGGAACAAGGCGAATGGGATTCCGCCCGACGGCTTTGATGCAGCCTGGCAAGCCTACTTGAGCCACTTCCATGGCATGAATGCTCTGATTGCAATTGCCCACCAGGCCCACAGCGGCCTAAGCGAGGAAGGACGCAAGGCACTGCTGACGGTTGAAACAGACCACCTCACTGCCTATCGAGCATTAGCAAACTGATCAAGGAAATCACCCATGAAACAAACCACTGAGTTGCCAGTAAAGCGGATTGTAGATTTCGACGTTACCGAGAGTGATGCCAAATTGGTTCGCCGACCTGGATTTTGGATCGGCTTCATTGGTTTTGCGGGCCTGGCATTTACTATCGCATTAGTAGCTTCGGTGAAACTGGGGGGTGGCGAACCGACTTTGTTTTTCGTAGTTGTATTCGCTGCCGTATGTTTCTGCGGTTTCCGAATCATCGTCTTGGCCGCCGAGGCGAAGGCGAAACGTGACAAGGTCTTTGATCAGTACCTAGCGACAATCAGTTATGACTTGTTGAAGGTCGTTGCTGCGTCGCCTGAATACGACCAAGAATCGAAGGATGCCGTCATCAAGTACCTGTCCGCCGCGCATCCTGGCTGGTCGCTGACCTGAACTGTTCGAGGAAAACCATGGGTAAGCACTTCACATGCTATGAAACCTGCAGTCGGGGTATCGACCAGGATGGAAACGAGCGGGATTACTGGTCATTTCACTCGTCTAATGCAAATACGCTCATAGGTCAGACAGTTGGCAGGGCTTGCATTGCTTTCGCATCTTGGCGATTCCAGAGACGGCAAGAACGATTCAGGCAGCAACCTCAAACGAAAGAGTAGGAAAACAAGTAATGGAAGCCAAAATTGTTGTCGAGGGTGTAGAGCTGACCGAGGCTCAATCAATGGCAGTGCGAGTCGCCCTGAATGGGTTTATCCAGGATCTGCGTGTCAACGGCCTCGGTGATGATCCGGTGGGTAAACGCACGACAGCTGGCTACATAAAGAACAGTGAAGCGGTGCTCACCTTGATCCATCAGAAGTTGTAGGAATTCCTTATGAAAGCCGAGCCAGCTGCCGAACAGCCAGTGCGCGACCGCTTCGATTGCCTGTGTGAGTGCGTGCTGATCGAATGCACCCGCGATGATGAGCGTCGATTCTTTGGCAAGGGCGTTCGGCGTGATCCCGAGGACTACCAACTGTTTAAGCGGAAGATGGTGAACGCAGGACGGCGTGAAATCGTCAGCGCTGATGGAGACTGCCAGGCGTGCGAAGGCTCCGGCTGGATTCATCAGCCGCCAGAACTGCCCGCCAATTGCGCCTAACGAGAAAAACAGTAATGAAAGTGAGCATGCCGCCGATAACAGCCACCCGTGTGAGGTTTATTGGAAAGATGAAAGTGAGGAAAACCATGAGCAAAAGCGTATTTGGTAGTGCCTTGTTATTTCTGACAATAGCGCTGTATATCGTTGGCACTCAGAACGTAGTCGCTATACAGAGCAAATTGATGCTCGATCCTGTTGCTGTTTTGCCGCATGTGCTTTGTGTCGCTGTGCCCTCCGTAATTTTTCTGATCGGAGCAATCCTTGTATTTAAAGATGAACTCACGCTTAGCTACAAATCACGCAGTTAACGGAAATCGTCATGAAACCACTGATCTTCTTGCGACAGCTTCTCACGTTTATGGTCGCACCACTGCTAGTCGTTCTGGCGGTATGTGTCGTACTGCTATGGCCCAAGATTTTTAGCGTGGGCCAGCGGCTAGGCGACCTGCTCAGTTCATATCTGTTCTGACGCAAGGAAAACGACACATGACACCAAGACAGATTGCCCAGGACCGAGTAGACCAATTCAACCGAAGCTATCGCGTCGGCTCTGAGGTCACCTACCTCAAGAGCGAGATTGAGGGGCGTCAAGTCACGACCGTCGAAAAACCTGCGTACATCCAGGGCGATGACACGCCGATGGTTGAACTGATTGGGATTGGTACGGCTTTGATCGACAAGGTTGAACCGTTCTTCGGAAGGTAAGGGAAATCGACCATGCTAATCAAAGTACGCGATGGCGGTTTTTTCCCGCCGAATCACCCTCATTACCTTATACAGGTCTGGACTGACTATGCCCCCGAGGTTATGCAGACGGCTAGTTTCGCCGGTCAGGAAATGATCGCAATAATTGACGTTGCGGGTGGATTTCAGCTGGAGTATCTCGGCCACAAGGCTGATGGTTTCACCAGCATCGAAGATGCCAAAACAGCGGCCCCAGAGTTCGCAATTGCCGTTTTGGAACGGATGCGTACTCTAATTCAGGACAAGTAGGAAAACCCGATGCCTCTGCCTATCGATATCGATATCGATTTCGACGCGTATGTTGCTGAGCATTGGCCAGACCTGCAGCCGCAACAGCAGCGCAGCGTGGCGACATGGCTTCATAACGGCTGGTCGGTCACCGATATCGGTCGGCATGGTGAAGTGAATCTGACTCGCGGTGACGGCCTGATGGCCGAGCGCGGCTACATTCGACCAGACGGCGTGTTCCGTCCCGAGTAACAGGAAAACAACTATGGCTATTCCAGGCGAAGCGAGTGCTGCAATTGATGCAGCAGACAGAGAGCTTGATGCCATGGCCCGTGACGCCGCTCGTTGGCGCTACTACGCAGGCCGGGTCGCTGCAATGATGGGTCTTTCCATTGAGGAAATGGCTCGTGAAATTGATGAGGCGATCGAGACTGCCCGCGCAGAAGAAGCTTCGAACACCAAGCCTCAAAGTTGAAGGAAAACCATGACCACAATTGAAATTGGCCAGACCTGGCGCGAAGTTGACCTTCGTTTCGACCGCCGCGTGAAGGTCGTGGGTTTTTGCGAAGAGACAGGCAAGGTAAAGATCGAGAGCGCCGGCAAGATCACTAAGGCAAAGCGGGAGCGCTTCAATGGTAAGCACGGCGGCTATGAGTTCGTAGAGAGTTGTTCAAGGAAAGCGCCATGAAAATCATCATGAAACTGAATCTTGCTGTGCTCGCCGTGCTTACTGTTTTCGCTGGGCAGGCCCTGGCCTGGAGCGAGAAGACTTCCGTAGTTACTCTCGATGAGCTGAGTCAGCCGGGCCAGATCGTGCAGCTGGAGGCGGCGGGAGGGGCCTGCCGTTACTACGGGCAACTGGACAACGAAGGGCGCACTGCCTTGGTTGAGAGAAAAGCCTGCCCGGACGTTGATCGCCGAATTACTGAGTCGCCGTATAAGGCAAGGGCAAAAGTGGGTGCTCTACCTGTATCCATCGGCACCCAGCTTGAACTCATCAAGTGATCGAGAAAAACAACACATGATGAAAGCCGTAATGTTCGCGGTTGATGGCGAGGCTGACGATGAACTGTCTTTTGTCGCAGCACATTTCTTCCTTGGTACATCCTGGCCGACCTTTGGCGACAAGGTAGACGTAACTGCGTTCGTTAATGTGCTCCAGCAGCAGGCGCTGCTCATGGGCTACTCGAAAGCCAACTGATCACGGAAACCGCGCATGAACAAGCCTGCTAGCGAAGCCAGAGACAGCCTCCCCACCTCTGTATCCAAGGAGGGGGAGTTGCTGGTAAGAAAGAAATTCACAGATGCCGAAATGCTGGACTATTTGGAGCGTCATCACACGCTGCATAAGAAGATCGATTTTCTGTATGTGGTAGATGGCTATCAGGCCACAGTGACTTGGGATGATGAGCCGATCTCGCAGGCCTACAAAGGGGCCAGCATCCGCGAAGCCCTCAATGAACTGATGCAGTCTGGTGACGTGCTCACCGCAAGCAGTAGATAGGATATCAGCCGTAGGCATTGGTCTGGCTATCTGGGCTTGCCGGGTAGTACGGGCAAGAAGGGAAAATGACCTGCCGCCGGCGCGCGAGCCTGCGCCTTGACCGTAACGAACTGAAAGGAAACCGCCCAGGTACGCCCAAGCCCAGCCACTTGCTGGGCCGCGGTCGTAAAGGGGCGCGGTAATCGACCCCAGGTTAGGACAGGATTTCGAATGCTCAGACTTAGCCATGCCGTGCTGATAGTGCCCTTGCGTGTCCGGCAAACCGTGAGACGCTGAGCCCTAACCAATACCGAGGAAACCACTAATGAAAAAGTTCTTACTGATATTCATACCCGCAGCCATTTTCGCAACTGGTGTTCTTTGGCTGCTCGTACGCTCGATGGGTTTTTACCAAGCAGCACCAAATGAGCTGGTGCAAGCCTTCCAGATAGCACCTTTTGTTCTCGGGCCGGCACTGTCAGCCCAATTGACTCTCATGCTACTTCGGCAAAATGCCAAGGTAGAACATCAGAGCAATGGACAGAGTTAAGGGAAATCAATAAGGCCACCATCCCCCGTAAGTACATCCGCACGGAGCCCCCGGCGCTGTTGACCGAGCCTCTGGTCGTCTGCCTGGATCGCAGCGCCTTGGCCCAGTTGAACGATTACCGGCAGGCGCAACACGCCTGGCTGGCCTGTACTGGGGATGCCGCAGAGCGTAATAGCCTGCATAAGGTGATGGAGGGTTTCGGCGCTCTGCTGGCTCTGGATATTGCCAATCAAGCAGCGCTTCAGCTGCGCGAGCCCCCCAACTGGGCCGCCGACGAGCAAGAGCAGACCAGCCACATCATCGCGGCAGCAAAAGCCGAGCGCTTGCCGGCATGGGAGGAGCTGTGCAGCAAGTCTGTCGCAGCTGACGACCTATTGAACTGGAATACCCAACTGATGGACGAGTTTGGTGAAATGCTCTACAAAAAGCTCATCAACCAGGAGGAAGCCGACGCCCTGATTTTGCGAGCCGAGTTCCGCTGGACTGCCGAAAACGCCAGCCCTAACGAACCCACCCAGTAATCACGGAAACCCACGATGAAGAAGAAGCGCAGGATCACCATTACGGAAACCTTCTGCGACGTGTGTGGGAAGAAGTGTGGCAACCACGCCACCCGCGCCGACGCCGAGGACACCGAGAAGCATGCTTGCTTGGACTTCAACGATCAGCACGGCAAGCAGTGTGCGGCTGTGCTCGATGATCGCCTGCTGGCTGCTGCGATTGCCAAACGACAGTCTGCATAGGTTCGAGGAAAACAGCGTATGTCCGTATACCAGCGCTTCTACGTCAAGACGAACGCGCCGCGACAGGTAGAGCAGCTGATCGTGGAAACGCTAGGTGGCGACGCTTGGCTTGAGCCTAACGACAAAGGGGAGTTCCTCCACACCGTCAGCCTTGTCACGGAGGGGCAGAGCAGCATCCAGCCCGCACGGGACTGGGTTGGCAACCTAGTTGATGGCGGTATTTGTGAGGGGCCGTCAGCAAGGTGGTACTACCTGCCCTCGATCATCGAGTTAGGCAGTCCCGAAGCCGCTCAAGTTGCCATCGCGCTTTACGAATCCCGACTTGTGGAGGTCGTTGCCGAAGACAACGAAGTTAGCGGAAATGAGAATGACGCCGGTGCCGTGGTGATCGACTCCGACCACTACCTACTAAATGCCCAGGCCAACGGAGGCCAGCAACCTACTTGTTAGGGGAAATCATTATGGAATTAGGAATCTGGTTTGAAGACCTAACAGCCGAGCCTGATCGGGTGTTTTGTTCCGACGCCGCTCCTGCTAAGGGTATGCCAGAAGAGTGGTTTGATTCTGTTCTAGGCATCGCTAGAGCCAAGCAGAAGCGCTTCGTGACCCCTGGTGTATTGTCTGGAGTTAGAGTGGAAGTTCCCTTGGAGAGCTATTGTCAGTTCGAGTCAGTGCTGAGGTCAGTCTGTCATCGTTTAGGTTCCAACCCTTGGATACGCGACCTTTCCGAGCCTGATTACCTTGCCTACTGGAGTAGCGGTCGATCCATTACAGCTTCTCGCGACCCAGCAAGATGAGCACCAAGCCCTTATCCGTCATGGCGAGTCCGTTGCGGGCTGATTAGCAGCAAGTTCGAGGAAAACACCCGTGGCCACCTGGATTGAGTTTCGTTGTGAAAATCGGGCAGAGCCCTCTTCTGAGGGGCGTGGGCTGAAGGTCGGTGATCGTTGCTTTTCGCACGATAATGCTGGCCCGATGGAAATGGCTGGGGATACCAGGGCGAGCATTCTGGAAACTGTGCGCGAACTGGAAGCCGAAGCTCGCGATGACGGCTGGAAGAAGACTCGCGAAGGTTGGGTTTGCCCCTTCTGCGTCAAAGCGCTGAACAGCGCAAAGTGATCAAGGAAAGCAGCATGGAAGCCTGGATAGCACATCAGCAATACATCCGGAGGTTTAACATAGCCATGATCGCCCTGCTGTTGCTTGGTTTGCTCGTGGCCGGAGTAGTTGGCGGCACGAGAATGGCAGGAATCATCCTCTTGGTTGAATTGGTGGCCGGGGGGCTGCTTGTAGGCATGGCCAACGTCGCGTTACTGCTTGGTACGCCGCCCATCAGCGCATCAGAAGAAGAGATTCGAGAGGCGGCCGAGGCTGGTCCCCAGTGGCTGAAGCGACTTGTCGTCAAACTGGATGCTCAGGCGTAGTAATTCCTCCCCGAAATTGGCCTTGGGTTTCTGACGACTTGTGGAGGTCGTTGCCGAAGACAACGAAGTTAGCGGAAATGAGAATGACGCCGGTGCCGTGGTGATCGACTCCGACCACTACCTACTAAATGCCCAGGCCAACGGAGGCCAGCAACCTACTTGTTAAGGGAAATCATTGAGCAGCTATCAGGCGACATTCGCTGAGAAGCAAGAGCTGGCCAACCGCATCGAAGGGCAGTTCGACACGCTGAATGACCGCGTGGTTGCCGCTGGCTACAGCAACACCTACAGCGACGACGAAGTCGCGGCGATGCGTACCGAAATGACTGTGCTGTCCAGCCAGTATGTCGATCTAACCGGCATGCCCCTCAAATAACAAGGAAATGCTAATGTGGATATTTGAGCTGTTGTCAGAGCCGTGGGCTATTGTGGTTGCAGCTATCGGGCTGTGGTCTCTTGTTATCACATCAGTAATTAGCGTAAAAACGAAGCCTGCTAAGGTACACCTTGCAATAGGGCTAACAGGCTTTTGCGTTGGTATTTGGGGTTATCTTAATGCAGCTATGCCTTACATTATTATTACTTAGCTGCAATCTTTTTTGGCTGGCGAAGAAGCCATCTATTGTGTCAGTTCAAGCGCGGTTTGGGATTACTCTTTGTTCTCCGTCATGACGGCCCTGGTAGCTGTTCTATGCTGGGCAATCAGCAGGCCGAAGCAATTGTTATAGGAAAACATTTATGACTCCGTTACGCTCCAAAATCGAAGCTCGCAGGAAGGATGAATTCCGGTGGTCAATGATAGGACTAGGTTGCTCCCTCACTTTCGTTGCAATCGTGTGCCTGATCGCCTCTGCGCTTATACCGTGCATCCGCTCAACAATCTGATTAGTCCAGGGAAATCATTCGTGAGTGATCGTCACCAATCGGCGTCTTACCCGTTACGCCTACAAAAAGAACTGCGAGCAAAATTACAGAATGCAGCTGACAGTTCTCGCAGGAGCCTGAACGCCGAAATGGTGAAGCGATTGGAATCAAGCTTTATCGAAGGGCAGCAGAACGTCCTAGATATTGAAAACAACGCCATGCTCAAAGCACTCTGCGCCAAGCTCGGGGTTCAAACTGAAAGTTAGAGGAAAAAGAGTTGATCGAGGCAAACACGCATGCAAGGCACTGACCGCCGCAGGCTCTTGACTGTAGTAGCGCTTATGTCGTTAGCGCTACCAGCTGTAGCCGACGCAGATCTAGCAGCCGCGTTCCGGCAAGGGTTGTCGCAAGGTCTAAATGCGGCTGGCTGCATGCGCGAGAATGCGACGAACATGCTTGCAAGTTCCGACACGGCGGAGCGCGAAAGGGGGGCTGGCTGTGCGCAACTTCTTGCCAAGCTATGTGATGCAAAAGGGGCTGATTTGCCCAGCCAGGTTTGCCGCGACGGGTCTGCTGAACGCGGCCCACGCTCCAGCAGCATCCAGAGCCTGAACAGATAAAAAGGAATCACCGAAATCATTAGCGACGTCCACGCGCCGGGCATTCGAGCTGGCAATGACGTAGGTTTCGTACCCTTACGGGGCGGGATTAGGGGGTTCCATGCTGCTGTAGTGTTGGAAAATGCCGGGACTGAAGTGGGATTTTTAGGCCAGATCATGGCCTGGCGTTTGCGGCGCCCCGTGAGACGCTGAGTCCAATCGAATACCAAGGAAAACGACAATGGCCATCTACGACGAAATGCGGGTACAGCTTCAGGAGCTACTCGATTTGGTGAGACGGGACGAGCAATACACGGCAGCTGTCGCCCATGGCGCGATTCAGGCTGATCAGGGTTCCGCCCAGGCCCACCAACAACGAGCGATGCGAATCGTCGAATTGAAACGTCACTTCTGCCTGAACTGATCGAGGAAAGCAGGAATGGAAGATCAACAAGCAACTCATCGCGCAAAAACCAACACTCTTACCCTTGCCGTTTGGCTGTTTATGATTGTAGGCGCTCTCACGCAGATTATTGGCTGGATGGCCCCGGCAGCCTTCCCAAAGGCTGTGACCCTAGCCTACGTCCTGTTGATGGCCGCTTTCTGGCTCCAGCAGCTAGAGATTTCTTCATTGCGTCGAGTTATTGAAGCTGGGCGTGCTCCAGCTGAAGTGCATGATCAGAAACCCAAGAGTTAACGGTAAACGCGGCGGATCTGCCGCCCAAGTACACCACGAGCCCAGCCGTCAAACGCTGGGCCGATGACGTAAGAGAGGCGCGCTTTCGCGTCCATGAACGAGCAGGAAAGAGAAAGCCATGCTGAAAATCAAAGCTGCCATCGTGCGCCACCTCGGCCGCGTTCGTTTTGTTCCACGCTTTGACCCCGCGGGACATCCACGTCGCGAGGCGATTCGCGCTTTCTTGCATGGTCTGCGTATCAAGTTCTTGTTGACATGCGGTTATGGGGTCGTGGTCGTTGGTCGCTGTCGGTCGGGAAAAACTTTCTTGCTTGAAAGAGCGTTGCCCGGTCGAGTGATCGGCCCCGATATGGCGGTGGTTTTGGCCGGACGCCATGACACGTTCGATATGAAAAAAATGCCCGAAGGGATGTTTGCTGTGGATGAAGCGAATTACTTTGAATCGTCAGATTTACAGAGTTCGTTCCCGGCTCTGCGAGCCCGAAAAGTAGTTTTCACAGTGCAGGCACTAACCCTATTGGCTCGGTTAAAACTGGATGTGTTATTTGAGCAAAGGCTTGCCATTGTCTACCTCGGTAGCCGTGAAGAGTTTTTGAGCGAGCGCGCTCGTACTGGCGTGATTGGATAGGAAAACAGTTAATGAACAGCAATTCGTTTCATGGGGTACCGATGCCCATTTACAAAGGCCCCGAGCCTACTGAGATTGAGCTGCGGCGAATTCAGAAAATGATCGAAGACGGTCAGTTCGACGAGTTGAGCAAAGAACATCAGCGCTGGGTCACTCGACGGCTGATGCCTTCCCTCGCCCGCTATGGGGCGTACCCGCCGCCTTCAGAGTCATAGAAAAAAACCGTGGCCCTCACTGAAAAATTCCAAAAGATGGTCAGCCCTGAGAAAGCCCAATCTCTCAGTAATCGCGCTGTATTCGGCCTAGCGCTCTGCATGGGGATCGTATGTCTTGTGTTGATCTGGACAACGCTCGGCGCCCTCATTGATGCAGGCCAGCTGCTAGCTGCTTTCCTGGTCATGCTCCCGCTCGCGAAGGGGCTTAGTCATTACTGCGCGGCCGTCATACGTTACTGCCGGCCCGATTGGTTCATGCCCGAATCTCCCGGCGAACCCGGATAGGAAAACTAGATGCCGATCAAACCGGACACGACGTATCGATTCGTCAAAAGCGGCAATCTTGTCCGCGCGGTAGCAGCAACCACATACGGGGGTCGTGGCAACTGGGTGGTGGCTCGCATCGATAATGGCAAGGAAATGATCGTTCCTGGAAGGGCATTGATCGACCCCAAGCATCCCGATTGGTCGTAGAAAGGAAAGCCACGGCTATCTACAAAGAAATGCGGGTTCAGCTGCAGGAGCTGGTGGATCTTGTAGAGCAGGATGATTGGAAGTAACGGAGAATCTCCTTGCCATGACTGATCCGACCGAAATCGAGCGCCTCGACCGGTTCGACCGCTAGTGCAATTGCGTGCTGATCGAGCAGACGCTGACCTTGACTCCGTACCTATGAGGGCTCGGGTTCAAGGTCGCAACCAGCTGGTGTGTGGGTAAACTCTTCCTATCCTCTGGGGTTCCACCCAGCGCTGTAATCGTCAGAAGACACTTCTGATGTGATCTGAATTGCACGTTGATCATGGCCTTGCGGTTCCTGCAATCCGTGAGACGCTGGGCACATAACGAATTCAGCTAAAGAAATGGTAACCGAGACAGTTCGAGCCACCGCTTGGCTTTGGCTCGCCATCCGGCCGATACCTCGGGACTCGGTCTCGCTCTGTACGTAACCGCTTCCGATCACGACCACGCCTAGTGTGGGGTTTGCCAATACCAGGGCGCTGCTACCACGTCCGCGAAATTCACAGAGGTGGCTTGGATGTTCAATCAAGGCACAGGCCTAAATGACACCTCCAGATCGCATGCGGTAATTTAGGCCAACGCCCATCTGATTGGGCCAAATGCAGAAACTAGGGCGCGCTCTACGCGTCCACTGATCGAGGGAGAGCGCATGGCACCGGCCGTGAGGGACCAAGTAGTAGATTATGAGGGGAAGCCTCTCGTATTAACGTTCACCAAAGGCATTCCAACCTCGGGCAGCGGGGTGTTTCTGTTTCTTCTGGACGATGGCTCTATCCATCAAGGTGTAATCGACTACACCTCGACAACGTTCCCCCAAGGCGCCATCAGCACAACCAATCATATCGGTGGGTTTCATGAAAAGTTTGAAATACCACTGCGCCGGGTCGCTGGCTATGCCTTCTCTGGCCCTCAATACGACACCCGCGAGCGGGCTATGTGGCTCGAAGCGGACTACTTAGCTGAAGGCTAGGGATTCGCAAAAATGCATCACTATGCTCGCGGTTAGCTCGGGGCCTAAGACACTGTATCTATCCGGCGCATGCACAAGCACAGCACTGGCTGGGAGCTGGTAGTTGGATAGGTTGAGTTTGTTAGCTGAGCGCAAAGTACGGCTGGAACGTCAGAGTCGAGCCGGAGGCTGTCTCAGGTACCCGCTATTGTGAGAGAACGATCAAGGCGAAATGGTTATGACCAAAGCAGAGCTACTACTTAACGCTACTGGTGATCAGATCAAGGCAAAAGCCGTGCGCCGCGATACCCTGGATCATGCCGTGCAGTTCACTTTTGACGATGGCAGTACAATTCAGTGCCGCAAGCTGTCGGGGCGTTCGGCATTCGCTGCCAATGGCTGGCATCTTAAATCCAACTGATCATGTTGTATTGGCACAATATCTTCCAATCTGGACATCGTCAGTTGCATCGCGCGTGTAAATTTATCAAGGAACATCCATGTTAAGTCTTGTAACCGATCAGCGCCCTGGGGAGCCAGACCTGCTTACGTCTTTGAAGCACGCGCCTTTTGAAATCCGCTCTCTCGCCGGTGATGTGCTGACAAAGGTGCCAGCGCCGGTATATGGGTGGACGCATGAGCAGCTGCTTGTCGTTTCTGCGGAGCATGAAAAAAATACCCGTGACGGCGCCGATGCATTCCTTGATGGTCAGTGGGTCGGCAGCACAGAAGTCTGACCGAGTAAAACATTACCGGTCTGTAGGTTAAGCTTCGATTAGTGAGTACCGGCAATTGGCCGCCCAACTGAACCGAGTAGGTGAAACAAGCATGGATATGAAATTTCGAACCACATCCGGCGCCATCGCCAATGCCAACCCCTTGGCTGATGCCCTCGTCCCCTTGAGCCTGCCTGATCCAGCTGCTCAGCGTGGCGTAGGCCAGGTGGAGCCCGCGCATCTTCTGCGCAAGCAGATTGAGTGCGTGATTCGTACACACGGAGCTGATCCAGCGGAAGCCGCACTAGCTGTCTGCGTCATCCTCGATGGGAACCTGAGCCTGGCAGAAGATGGCTACTTCGACGATGACGAAACAGTGCTGAAAGCGCTCCTGGCCGGTGACCAGGCTGACGACTGAACTGTTCGAGAAAAACCATGAGCCAACTGAAATTTATCGACAAGAGCAGTGCTGGAAACCTCGATGGAGGCTTGGAGTATTTTGCCGTAGGGCTGATCGTTTCTTGCCATATGGAGAATGGAGTTTCTAGCAAGTCAGGAAAGGATTACTCAGTGGAGTACATCGATCCGTTTGGCATGTACCAGCATGAGTGGCGTGCAAGTGATGAAATCGTGATTAGCCCAATAAGTGATGGTGATTTCGAAAACCTGCAAGCCTGCTACGCAGCAGCAAAGACCTGTTAAGGAAAACCGAAATGTCTGTTACCACCCAAAAGCAACTCGATGCCTACGCCGACGTGCGCGAACCACTTCGTTGACAGGGCGACTGCCCCTTGCCGGCCGGCGTGGCTGCGCAGATGTCCGCGCCAAGGTCGTTCAAACGGCCAGGTAGTGTGCCACCATGCTCACCGCGAGTCCTGCGCCAGGATCTGCAAGAGGCAGCATGTGAGCTATCAAACAAGTGTTGAAGCCATTATTGGCGCCATGGAGTTTGCAAAGATGACAGTCGATAATTCGCCATCCCAGATAGTCCAGATTCTCTGCGACATGCGAGAAAGCCGTTCCGGGATCATCGAAGCTCTGCAATTGCAGCCCGACGCCAAGGTACAGGTTGGTGAATTGGAGACCGGGGACTATGTCCTGAGCGGCGACATGGTGGTTGAGCGTAAAACCGCACTGGACTTCATCCAGAGCATCATGGGCGGGCGCTTGTTTAATCAGGTCGGCAAGATGCGCCTCAACTTCTCGCGACCTGTCTTCTTGATTGTTGGCGACGTCCACGCGACTCGCTCAGCCATTACACGCGAAGCGATCGACGGAGCACTGTCCTTTCTTGTTGCCATTCATGGGTGCACTGTCCTGTATGTCAAAGATCAGACGGCTGCTGCAGGACTGATCTACCGACTTGCTAAACAAGCCCAGCATGGCTTGGGGTACGAAGTAGCTTTCCGTCGGGGTAAGACCGCTCCTGGCCGTGGTGAGGCTCTATTCATGATCGAGGGCACCCCTGGTGTCGGCCCATCCACAGCACTCAAGGTGCTCAACCACTTCCGCTCTGTTCACGCATTCTTCAATGCCACGATGGAAGATCTGCGGCAGATCCCGGGGCTGGGTCCGAAGAAGGTTGAGCGAATCTACCAGGCCATCCACTGGCAGATGCCGGCCGGAGAACAAGCGAAGCCCGGCGACTCGCTGTTCAGTGATGGCTAAACCGCGACGGAGTGGAACTGTCAGATTGACCCTGCAGGTTTATGACCATCGGGGTGAGAGCCGTCATGTACCAATCATCACCGGCGTTCTGTAGACTGAGCGCCTCAAAGTTCTATGCGCACTGGATGGCCAGGTGCATGAAACCAAGCTGGTGGTCACCAGCACCTTAACAACCCTCGTGGGGCTCTCCCCGCCGGGGATTGCTCCGTGGTCAACTCTGTGGAGCAATCATGAATACCAAAAGCACCAACCATTCCAACCAACATGCGGCACTGTCCGGTGCAACAATGCTCACTATCGCTCGTCACTACTCGTGTGGGGCGGTTGCTGTGCATGTAGCTGACTGCGGTGGTTCGTTCGACCTTTACGCCGGCGAATCATGCGAAGAATACCTGGGTAATGTCTGTTCTCTCACAGAAGGCGAGCGCTTTCTCCAGGAACGATAGATAGCAGATGCAGCAATCTGCAATGTGCCTGCGCAGCTCCACCTGAATCGACCCAAGAACCTCATCCATGGGTTCACGCTAAATGAGAAACCCGGCCTTCGGCCGGGTTTTTTTGTCTCTGGGTCTGCAACGATCGCCCGCGGCTCCCGTTTGCAGGCCTTTGCCATGGGCAACGCCCCATAGAACTAATCATGGCCCTCGGTATTGGGCCGGGCGCCACTCGCTCGTGGCCTGCACAATGGCTGCGAAGAGACCGCGATCTTAGCCAACGTGAGTCTCGACATGCGAATAACCCTGAAAGGGCAGCCTAAAGGTTCTGCCCCGCAGGACATGAATAGGGGACAAACTCACCATCAATCCACTCTTTACCCATTTCACCTGGTACGAGGGGGATGCCCATCACGCTGAACACCGGCCGCGAGCTCACACAACTCTGAACGTAGAGCACTGTGAACTCAAATCCCATCGACTGTGCAAGGTCTGCAATTTCGTTGACGCTGATAAAGGTGTCAGAACCGAATTCGTAATCGAGCATCGACCAGCCATGCCCCTCGACTTTTCGCGGCTTAACGCCTGCCTCTGCATAAAGGCCAAAGGCACGCTTAAGCACGGACTCGCGGGCAAGATGGTCGCGTTTGAAGTCCAAATAGCAGTTGAAAGAGGCGCCACCGTACCAGCTAATTTTGATTTGATAGCCCTGGCGCCAGTTCACTGAAGTGAGCCGAGTTACAGCTGTGGGATTCCACTTCGGAAGCTGTTCCACTGCAGCTTTCAGTAATTCAAACGGGACCATTCTGGGAACGCCTCTACAGGTTTCGATGGTCAAAGCCTACGGTAAGCCTGAAAAGTGCAAGCCCTATCACTCAGCCATCTAATGCCCTTAATCGAGAAGCTGAAAGGACAGTTGCCCGTGTTAAGTCCCTTGGTGGGGGCTAATTAGGGGTTGTATCAACACCTACTGTGGAAGAATTGGCCAATAGAGTCGATGGAGCCGCAGAACGGTGAGCTCTGAGAACTCAGTCCTGCCCGGCTCCCCGAACATCGCGACTATGCGATTTCACAACCCCCACCAAGCTGTAAGGAAAACGCCGTGATTGATGTTTTTGTGAGAACCAATACACCCATCTCTGACATTCCAAAGGCATTGTCCGGACTTGCTGATGGAAGCCGAGTACAGGTGCGCAATGGTGGGCCCACAGAGATCTGGGAACATACCCCAAAAGGATGGGTTAAAGGCCAGCCAGGAATGACCCTGTACGAAGATCTTTCGGCTGATTACGTCGAGCTCCTGGGGTATGTGACCAAGTATGGTCATACGAAGCCTATCGATGCACCATCCCTCAGACTTGCCAGTGACGAAGCCAAGGAATGGCTGGTATCCATGCAGCGCCACCGATACCTCTTGGAGGATGGAATCGGCTGCTCCGTAGACGCGGATGTTGATGGTCGTATCGTCAACTGCGCAGTTGCAACATTTGCATTATCAGAGTTCAAACAGCGTGCCATCCAGCCGGGTACTGACTTGAACGAGAAAATACTGGTGTGGGCTGACGACATGCTGAAAGCCGGGGCAGATTCTATCGACGTGTGTATCGCAAAACTCAACTCATCGATAGCAAATGGAGCTTGGCCACCAGCACCTGGATCACAGCAAGCCCTATCTGGCCGTGGATCAGGACACCTTGCGGCGCGCATTTGAGATTGCGCTATAGGCACTTCCAAAGGTCAGCACAACTGACCATAATGCGAGGTGATTTCACGGGTCTGGAGTTTGGCCGAATGGCTGATGATTCAAAACCGCAGTTCCCCCGAGGGGATGTGCGCCGCCTGCTGCGCCTTGCACTGGCTATGGCTGAGCTTGAGCGCCCGACGCTTAACGCCCTGGCTGCCGAGACAGGCCATCACAAGCAAACCATCCTCGATGACGTTCCCCGCCTGCGCGAGCAACTGGGCGTTCAGGTGGAAAAAGAGGGTGCCGAGTACAGGCTTGTGGATTGGGGGCCGGTAGTCAAAAAGGCAGGGATAAAAAAGCTCTTGCAAGGTCAGATGGACTGACCTAATATCGCCTCAAGAGAAACATTCCCCATTCAAGGAAAACGCGCGGATCTGCAGCCCAGGCACACCACAAGCCCAGCCCTAAAAAGCTGGGCCGAGGACGCAGAGGAGCGCGGCTTTCGCGCCCGCGAAAATGACCACAGGAAGTTACCTATGACTCTGAAAGTATGGTTGTTCTGCTTATGCCTCTCGCTCGGGGTGTCAATTGGACATCTCATTTTCGACATTCAAACGGCAATGCTTTGGAAGGCCGCCGCAGAGCGCGGTGCGTATACATTTTTCGGCTCAATTATCACTGCGTTCTACTTCACGCGTCCGGGTTTTCTCTCAAAACTCACTCGGCCTGCGAAGCCATAGGAAATCAACACAGCCCTGCGGGGCTGCATCGGAGAGTCGCCCGGAGTACCGATTGCCCGCGATGGCCATGCCGTCAGAAGGAAATCAAACGTCAGGCCGGGCGGCTCACCAATGCAGCAACCAGTCAAAGGAAAACGGCCTAGTGGCACGTTCCGGTCAGCCCGAGGATGGCCTTGGGTTTCCGGCGACTCGTGAGACGCTGAACCCATTACGAACAACGAGGAAACCTTACATGTACTTCAGAGACTCGGCGGGTGCCAGTGAAGAAAACACGCTCTTTGTTGGCGCACTGCCGCTTGCCTGGTTTGCAATCATCGCCCTCATAGTCGCAAAACTCTTTGCTGCTGAAACCGCAGGGTTGTTCCTCTCAAAAATTGGTTGGGATGGAATTTGTGTGACAGCAGCAACGTTAGCACTCGTAACAATCTTGTTTGGCTGGCCTAAACGACGACAATTGATCGCAGGAACGATTGCCGCCGGGTTGGGTGGAGCAGCCATTCTGTTCGTGGTGACTGTTCTATCGGTTTGACGTCAGCCCAGCCCCGCGCTGGAGCTAAGCCGCTGTCCAAGCTAACGACTGAGCTATTCGAGGAAAACGCGGCGGCACTGCATCTGGTGTCGCTGACCAGCTGATTGAACACAACATGTAGTGGTACGGAGAGCTTGATGAGCCTAGAAAAGACACCTGATTCCCTTGCGTCCGCTATGACAGCGACCCGTGCGAATCTGATTCGCACCATGACCACGGCGACAGACCCGTCCTTTCGTGCCGGTGCAGCTTTTGCCCTCGGAGGCCTGAGCCCACATGACGATACGAGTGCAGTGGAAGCTCTTCGGGAAGCCGCTGCGCATGACCCAAGTGAGCATGTCCGAAAGGAAGCCTCGGAGGCCTTAAACGGTGTCTGACAGCAGCTTGGCGGACTGGCCGCGTCTGATGTTGCCGTGCCCGCTATGTCAGGGCGATTACCCGGCACGACCTCGCTTGTGGGACTGGATTGAGATTGGTCCCAACGCGTTGTTTATTCCTGATATGTGTGGCACCTGCGAATCAGATCCACGCCAGTGGAAGGACTACGAAGACAGCGACCATTTCAACGTGGTCGATTCATGAAGGAAACCAATTATGGACTCCAAAAATTCGTCGGGTGTCGGTGTGTTCATCGCACCGGATGGTGTCGGCCACACGTTGATCGTCGGTGGCAGCGGCAAAGGCAAAAGCACTTTGCTGATGGCAGAGGCACGCAGACGCGGCATTTCTTACGAAGAGCTGGAGAAACAATTGCAACCCAGTCCCGAGCAGATCGAAGCAGCTCACGAACGTGAATCGTTAATTGAAGCGCAAGAAGCAAAATGCCTAGCTGCCGTTTGTGAAGCTTACTGGGCGAACACTCCGTTGGAGTCATCCAGCTTGCAGCAACTGCACGATACGTTGGTTGTCACCGAACTTGCCGAAGAACCAACACCGGCACAGGTAAAATCTTTACTGTTGCTTCTACCGGCCCACATCGTCGGTCAAGGGATTGCATGGGGCTTTGAGGACACCGACGTTCGGGGTCATGTCTACGAGCATGTCGAAGAAAACATGGAGGCTATTTCTGCCGCCGTTCTGACCGCTGGGCATCAAGCCGAGAGTTAAGGGAAAACGCCGCCGCTCAACAGCCCGCCCCGCGCGGGCTTTCGCGGTACCGAGGCGCGGGTTTCGCGTTTGCATAAACAGGATCGATCATGAGTCAGCAACCAGATGTAAGAAACATCGCTATTTGCGAATTACATAAATCTACTGGAATACTCCATCGCTAAATGCAACTAGGCGCTTATCGTGATGGACGAATACAAGCTCAAACCGGTCATGAAGCCGGGCCGCTGGCGTGTTGACGGCGTTTCCAGGGCTCTGTACAGCAAAAAACAGCAGATAGGGCTCCGGTTCGTGCTTTCACAGATTGACCCTAGCGCCTCGGATCCTTACTCGTCCGAGGCAAGCACTGGCAATGAACCAATATCGATGAATCTCAGCGCCCAATGGTTGAGTTTTCTCACCGCTGGGTCCATTTGGGAGGCCGGTGAGTCTATAGATGTTCAGACTCAAGCACCGAAGGCGCTGCACTCACAATTTGAAATAGACCTAAGCGCCGTACAATATAAACCCTTCAACTTCAGGGCCAATCTGGATGGGGTATGGGATAACTTCGTAAACCCAGAATTTCTTGATCAAACAACCCACAAAGCACTAGCCACCAGTTCATATGCCCTTGCGCCGATAAAGGGCCACAAGAAATATAAATGGATGGTTATACCGTGCTCAGAGCTAATACGATTTTACATGGCCCCGACCAAGCGTCTCTCGTATGCGGTCATGAATGGCGCAATCGAGAAGCTGGCAACTTTTCAGAAATTCGAGAATGGCGTTGTTACTCTTGCTGATAAAGTAGGGCTAACGAGGTATGAGGCACTTATACTCGGCAGAGCATATACAAGCGAATTTTATTTAGCCGCTCTCAATTCTATAAACAAAGGATTCATGAGAACGAGCGTTGGCCAACACAACATAAAAAGAGCAGAAGCACTTTCTATCAATGCCACGTTCCCTATAGCCGGCACTACAAGACTGAAAGTTGCAGGTGTGCCAATGAACCTGGCCGGTTCACAGGCTAATGCAATCTTTGCAATGGAAATCCTTTCTTGCTCATCGCCACCGGCATATTCAGAAATAATTCTGACACAGGCTAGCCGTTCGGGAGGCGGCGGAAAAGAAAGTGCTCAACCAGACCGCCCCCATTTTTTTACCTTAAAACAGATTGACCTAGAAAAAATCGTAAATGACGAGCCTGCTGATGCTCGTCTGCCACGCCAAGCCATGAAGCGATATGTGTCACCACCATGGAGCGATTCGATCACGATTCACTGCCGGCGTGTAGAAAACCCTGCAGGCTGGAAAACATTTCGTGCCCGTATACCTCTATATCCGATTGGGAATAGTGCCGGCGAGGGTAGTTCTGCAGGCACGGATGCATCTAACCAAGGAAAAGATTTAAACAATGAGATTCTTCAGAATCCCAATTCCCGTATCACTGACTTCATTGCAATGATTGAGGCTTTGGAGAAACTACAAAAGCATAACTGGACTTTCTCTTCTCTCACACCAAACAAAGAAATTCCAGTCAAAGGCAAAAGGTATACTGCCTCTCAGTTTCCAACAAAAATTGGTGGCCGATGGACATGGCACTATCTTTCTGGCGAGCTAAGACAGTTAGCTTGCATCCAGGTTTCTCTAGATGCTGACCGATTCTTTTATATTCTTGAAATCGAATACAGCACATCCCCGCACTGTACTGCACTGTTGCGGAAAAATGATTTTAAAGCACTAGAAGAGGAAGATCTCACCGAATTCCTGAAGCTCACCGTTTATTGCAATGGCTGGCCCACCCTTGAAAACACCCTTCAGAAAACCGAGCAAATAAAAGCTGTTAGCAAGAGCGCAGCACCTCTTATTCGAAAATTCCAAACAAAACCTCTCCTCTTGATCGAAAAGATAAAGCACCTTAAAAATCCTTCCAATGCTGAAGATTGGAGCGCGATGGTCTTATCCAGGATTGAGGGTTGGCTCTGAAGGCTCACCTTAGACAGAGAACAGCTTGCCCCACTTCCGCGAGACGAGTTCCTTACAAGCCATCGGCGCCCCACCAAAGCACTTCAGAGACACACGAGCCATGTGCGCTTTTGATTTGTAGCTGACCGACACCCCGTCTTGGTCAACCAGAACTCCCCGCGCGCCCAGCAGAAGTGCGTGGCCCGCAACTACGTCGTGCGCTGACACTGGAACAAGCGAGGCGCAGGCCACCGCATCTCCGGCAGCAACACATGCCAGGCGATAGGCGATGCTTGGCATTGGAACAAAGCCAGCAGGAGCACAGAGCTCTGCATTCAACTCCGGTTTGCCAGCGGCAGCAGAGCTAACGAGAACCTGGCTACCTCGTGTTAACTGCTGGCTTCTCAGGTCGTTTGATATGACCTTACCGTTACGCATCACCCCTTCGAGACCGCTGACCCAGGAAATACAATCAGGGTCGCGGCTTTCAAGCACAGGCGCGTAGACCACGCCTAAAAACGGCTTCTCGTTATGAAGCAGCCCCACCGAGACCGCAGATCCTTTTCGCCCCCCGAGAAAGTCAGATGTACCGTCATTAGGATCAACAACCCAACAGTACTCATGCCCGGTTAGCTGGCTGCCTGTCTCCTCGCCCCAAAAGTCACAGGCCAAGATTGCAAGCAGGTCTGCACGTAAGCGGACTTCAATCTCAATATCGACATCCGCTTTGTCGCCATATCCCCTAGGTCCACCTTGGCGCCTCCACTCAGCAGCGAGCAACTCGCCGGCAGATAGCACTACTCTGGTTGCCTCTTCGATCAGTTTCAAACTGTTCACGGCTACCTCCAACGAAAACTCGGCCGGGGTATACAGCTACGCAGCAGGGTTGGCAGAGAAACGACTTACCAAGCCTGTCGGCCGCTCAGGAGGACTCGATCAATACGCTACGGGCGCTAAGCAGAACATGCCTGAGCTAGCGCCCGGCTTACCGCGTTTAAAGAGGAGAGAGATGGCCCAAACAAGACCCGCCAATGCCATGCCTCTTCACCGACGTAGGATACGGCTAAGAAGTTCTGAGACAGCCAATACAGAGTACCACCGACCAGCAAGACTGCTGACCGCATGCGGTCGGATTTATGAGCCCGGCGTTACTTCGTGGCAGGAAGGGCCGGGGCGGAGCAGGAGCCTAGACAGGTGATGCAGGCGCGACAGCAGCATCCGAAGGGGGCGCCGCGCAGGTCGAGTGTTGTTTATTGCAGTTCAGCGAGTACGCGAGTGACAGAGCACGTCTGGTACTTTGGCGAGGTGCTTACGAAAAATGGGAGAGTTGGGGATTTCAGCAGCCAGGCAATACGGCATTGATTAAACCTGCTTTATCGACTTTCGATTTCGCCGTGCTGGGATGGCTGAAAGCCTGTTGGTGCGCACGACGTAGTCGCAGGACATGCGCTGTTGATCGGAGCCCAAGGCGTTCTGCTAAACCAGGATGGTCGCCCGATCACCTACAGCACCCATGCGGAACTATCTCATGTTTCCTCACGCTGCTTCGGAGGTGCCTCGGAAGCGTGCAATCAGCTCTAGCAGAGGGATTGGGAAAGGCTCTTAACGCAGTAGGGCTGGATCATGGCTCAACTCGATATACAACGCCTGATCAAACAAGAGGGATACTTCGGAGGACTCCCCTAGCCTCTCGCCATAAGCTCGATCCGCGGTAGGGAAACGCGGTTCTTTAAAAAGATGCCCAGTGAGCGAAAAATCCGCCAGTGGGTGGGGCCGAATGCTTGTTACAGTGCATCCCTCGAACAGCACTGCCAATTCCTCAAGCTACTGATTCATGTCGTTCAACAACACCCGCGACATAGCAAGCAGCTCCTTCAAGCCCCGGTATGCGTTACTAAGTTAAGCCTAAAAGGCTTTTAAGACGAGTTAGCAGACGAGGCTCGGGGATATTTCTAGACTGCTGCGCCTGATCTGCTTCGGGTGGCACAGCATTGGGCTTGGGGGCTAAATGCGTTGCCAGAGGTATCCATTGCTGATCAACCAGCGCCTCGAAACTTTCGAATGGAACTGACGCAGAGGACAGGGCGGCATTTTCTGTGGTGAGGGTCTCCTCAATCCAAAAAAGATGCGCCACCCCAAGGTCAAAACCATCGTCCCAGCTATGTGTGAACCCTGCGACTGGAAGAGCAGACTTCAAGCAGCGCGCTAGTGTCGTGGTCTTACCGCCGTCTTTGTAGGTCAGGCGCACCTTCTCCGCCTTCGCCTGCGTCGTGAAGAAGCAGATTCGATAAATGGCTTGAAAGTAGTTGAGCTGGTCGAGGCGACTTCTAAGCAATTTGTGAGGATATGAATACGTATCGCCAATCCAGCGGGGTGCACGGTGGCGCCTGTCCGGTAAGGTTTTCAGATTTTCTGTGTAGTCCAGTCGGTAAATATATTCACTGTCCATGGCTATCTCAAAAACCAAAAGCTGAAGCGGTCCAAAATTCCGCAGTGCTCATTAATTTTTCCTTCATAGAAGTCGGGCTCAGAAAACTTAATTCTCCACTCTTGTGGCCACGAAACTTTTATTGAAAGGCTCTTGTACATTTCTTTGGAAAGCGAGCAAGCTAGGGCGTCAACATGTTCGCTTGGACAAACTTCGTATCTTCCGCAAGAGCTGACGCGTGCAATAAAGCTTTGTACAGAAGCTCTTGCCTCAAGAAATTTTTTTAGCGGATACAGATCTCTGTACGCCTCCTCTGAGATCCTTCCGAGATTAACGTGATATTCATATATCAATCCAATCTGCCGAGAGATTTCCGAATTAAACTCATTTTCGTACTCTAGATATGTTTCGCCTTTTTTATAGCTGCTTTCGTTGAGCGCAGAAGACAGCTGAGCCAAAGCGATTATCACCCCCACCACCACAGCCATTGTCTGCAGCCATGTTGCCAGATGCTGATTTTCTGGATCTCTAAAGAATGAAAGTATTTTAAGCTTCATATTGCTGACATATTTATGAACATTTGACTGAAATTATGTGATGGGCAAATGCCAGCTTGAAGCTGCGTTTCTTGCTAGGCCCGAACCGGAAAATACTGCCAAACATTTTATCTGGATGGAGCAAAGTACCACGCAGATTATGGCACTTCTAACGCTAACTAGTATTGGGGCTGAGCAAATATCTCACGAGAAGCCTAGCAATCCCAAAGCAGCGATTACAGCTTTATAAGCCTCAGAGCTGGCACCAAGCGTTTGAACGGTAGTGGCCACGTTTGAAAGCAGAGATTTAAGGCTAAAACGATTCGGTTTTTCCTTCTGAAGCTCATTGATAATACTCTGAAGATAGTCCCGCACATCTTCGCGTTCTTGTTGCGGGATATTTGCCTTAGCAAATTCCTCCTGGGCTGCCTGAAGTGCAGATTGTAATTGCTGGGAACCATTTAGTTCCGTCACTTGTTGGACATTAGCGGTAGAGTTATCACCTGTCTGTACTGCACCGACTGGGGCATGGAAATTAAAAATCGGGCCTGCCGAGGCAGATGGAGGCTTGGACATCATTTCAGTCCATTCGTCAAAATCTAAACCTCTCCCGAAACGAGGTAGCTTTCGCCCGCCCGTATCATCCCAAACAATGTAACGCTTCTCAGTAAGGTTACTCACTAAGTCGCCGAACTCTTCTAAATAATCACTCAATGACTGCCTTGTGGCTTTTAGGAAAGCAGCCTGAATTTCATGGTATTGGAGCAAGCGTCCCTCAGGCAGACCTCTCAAGAGCATGAGCAGAAGCTTCTCTATGTCCTTTTGCATAATTACCTGCACTGGCATTTTTTCCTTAACTACCCATCCTTTGGAAGGATCAAATCTCACGTCTAAGCATTTAGCTTTTGCAAGCTCAAGCCAGTGAACAGCGATTTTTAGCCGCAAATCTGCTGCTTTTTCCTCGGGGGAGCGATAATCGTTCTGTGCAACGAATAGAGCTTCTTGCCACGCTAGAAATGGTACGTTTGGATACATTTCTGCGAGGCTCCTAGTTAATGAATCTAAGCTCTCGCCGTAGGTTAAAAGCCCCTTCAGTGCATCCATTGAATTTTTGTCCATCGCAGCTTCCTACTTAAAAATCGCTAGAAATTACCCTGTAGCTGACGATTCCAAAGTGACCGGGGAATTCAAGCTGAGCAGCAATACCAGTACCATCGGCAAGCCCGTCATTTACCCGAAGAGATCCTCATGGCGCCATCCCAGCGATTGTCGACGGCCATTTCCGCTCAGCCACCTCGTAACAATCCACACCATCGCACTCACGGGAAATCAGCTCCAACTGCAGCTCCCCAAAGGTCGGTGAATTGGTCCAGTAATGACCTTTTAGTTGCTTAGAGTCATTGATCAGGCGGAGGTCACCTGCCCCAGTGGTAAGCTTATTTTCGCCCTGATATAGCCTCTTAAGCTCGAAAACATAACAAAGTCGGGTAGCCTCAGTTCTACCGTTTTGAATCAACGCTTCGAGTTTCGACTCGCCCTCCTGAGATTTCGTGAATGACTCTATCGAGATCGTCAAATACGTTTGCCGGATTACAAAAATGATAGGTATCTGTAACGGTGTTTTGTCCGCCTGATGAAAGTCTGAGGTAAGCGTACCACGCCATACCCCATGTACTATTGGCCTTCGCATCCATCGTGCAATCCATGGAAACCTCCATGCCAGCTTGAAAAAAATACCGAATAGAAACGTGATGCTAGTTAAACTGTATGAAATGGCACGCCACCCTGCGGCAATCGTTTCGTATTTAAAAAAAACTACGTGAACGAAATAAAGAGAGACTGCGACGGTTAAAATTAAGCTGACGTACACTTTCAATAGTCTCTGCAGTTCGGTTTCGGTGAGACTTAAATTATTCATCGCTCTCAGTTTCTCGCGCCAGGGCCCTTCCATTCTTGTACACAAAAACCTCATTCCCCATGCTGAGCACACCTACATAAGTTATGCCTGGCACGAGAGATGCTAGCAGCGCTGTCATCTGCCTTGCACCGCTAGGCAGATCATCTGGAAGGTGTGCCAAACCCTTCAACGGGGGCGCCAGAAACTGTGAAAGATGCGTGAGCGATTGCGACTGTATGTCAATCATGTGAAATCCATCGTGCCAAGGTGACGCACGGTCTGACACTTTAGCTAAAATACGGGAAATCGTCTCTATCCCAAAGACTGGCAGATCTGGTTTTATCGCGCTCAAATGGCCCAGGGGCACAGTAGGCAACTTTTCAAGGTGGGAATAGAAGACAATTCCGATTCCAGAGAACGATTTCGATCTCAGCCGTTTGATTTGCTCCAACAGTATTACTGGAAAGTCTTGATCTTGCGGCGCCACGTTGTCTTCCACTGGGTGATATTCCGCTAATGTGAGTCTGCATTCGGAGAGGCAATGATGCGGCACCCAGGAGGTTGAGGTAAAGCCAGAGGGCCATATCTCTCCCTACTCCTGAAGCCCCAGCGACGCAGCCAGATGATCGGAATACCTAAAAACAGTTAACTTATAGGCCGTTAGCGCTTTCATCAAATGGCGGATACCGATAGTTTTCATGAACCGCTTCGACTTGTAGCTGAACAAAAAAGCTATCTTAGCGCTGGCCACCTAGCCTGAAAGCACAGCCTATATCCACCATCCTATGCACAGATGCTCGGAGGATCAAGACCATTACATTCGCGATACCCCAAACCTGCGATTAATGAGGAGTTGACGTCAACGATAAGCGCACAGCGATTTAGCTCTCTCTAACGAAACTCAGAATACCTGCCGTATTTCCTGCACGGCGCCAATTTCGCGCAGTCCAGTAGTAGCCAACCAATTCCAGCTTTCCATCAGGATTACGTCTCACCTGAACCTCTGCGGCTCCGGTATGACTCGATTCGTCATCGGCAGCTTTTTTAAAATGCTTGGATTTGTATATATATACAAGCCGATGTGGCTCATCATTTTGCGAAACGATTGGTGCAGCAGAAATGCTGTATGAATCAGACCTGTCGGTCAGACCTTCTACCTCCATGAGGATGTTGATTTTTAAAAGACTGGCTTTAATGGTCAGTTTTGCTTTGAAAGCCTCAAGAGGTATCGAGTCTATTTGTTGCGGATCAAACGGGTTCAATGTATCACTTGAAGAGGAAGATGCTGACTGCATAGCTCGATGAACTGAATAATTAGATTCAACAGTGCCTTTCCATTCTCCCGACAGGTCTGGATATGCGCCTCTAAAGACAAATTCATAGCATCTCCAAACGAATCGATAGCAGATAGGTATGCTCCCGATAAGGATGACGGCTGTTACAACGCCAGAGGCAACCTTCCAGGCCGTCTTGCCAAATTCTAAAAGATCGGTAGGGGATTCCTTGAGCATCAATCCCATGATTACCAAAACAACCAATCCGCTAATGAAGGCAAGAACCTTTCTCAGTCCGAAGACAGCGTACATTTTATTCCTCGCGAGCCATTGAACCCTCTAATTTCGCACCTATATCATAATGGCACATTGCACCCTTTCTAAGGAGAGCGCCACTAATGCCGAGCCTCAATCTGCACAGCCTGCTCGATACGCAGGTCGAAGGCCGGGTGGCCTTCCTAGACAACCTCACTCTCCCCCGTGAGGAGCGGCAGCTTATGCTCAGTGCACGCACTGACATCCGGCAGCGTCTAAAAGCCCGCCTACCAAAGCGAATCCAGAAGAAGGCCGAAGAAGCAGGTCAGGGTCATATCGTAGTTCCTGAACCTAGGTTCTTCACCCAAGGGTCTTGGGCATATAAGACGCTCAACGCCCCTTGCCGGGCTCCTCAACAAGCTGACCTGGACGACGGCGCCTACCTGCCGTTTAGCTACATCGAAAGCCAGCCACCGGCGCAGATGAGCGCGCTACTCTTCGAGGCAGTCGAGGAAGTTCTCTCAGAGCTTGCGGATGACAAAGGATGGGAAATTGACAAGAGCAATGACAATTGCACCCGCCTGATCATCGACAGCGAAAAACATATCGACGTTCCCGTCTACAGCATTTCCGATAGCGAGTTCGCGACGCTTGTAAAAGCAAGCATGGAAATGTATCGCTTCGGACTGGAGAACGCGGCCTTCGATAGCGCTTACTCTGAAGAGCGTGCTGACGAGCAAGAGTGGCACCTAATGCCAACTGAAGGCGTGCTGATGGCCACCAAAAATCGCGGCTGGCAGGACTCAGATCCTCGTCCCGTCCGCGATTGGGTGGTTGAGCAGGTTGAGATAAAGGGCGAACAGCTTCGGCGTGTTATGCGCTACCTGAAGGCTTGGCGTGACTTCCAGGTATGGGAAAAGGACGATCCGAAGTCGATACTTCTGATGGTTGCCGCAGATGCTGCTTTCGATATTGCAATCGGCAAGCGCGATGACCTTGCACTACTGAAGGTACTCCAGAGGTTGCCGGACATCCTTCGAGGGAAAGTCATCAACCCCGCCACCAGAGACAAACCTCTCGACGAGCAGGAAGATCTGGCAAAACGGCTGGACAATAAGGGTATTCGAGAAGATGTCATCGCCAGAATAAAGCATTTTGCCGATCAACTTGAATATGCGATCGACACCTGTGGAGTTCCATCCAAAGCCTGCGCGATTCTGATCGAGCTTCTGGGCAAGCGCATCCCGAATGATCCGGATCGAGTGACTCAATCCACAATTCAGAGCCAACCTGTTCAGAAGACCAATGCGGTTCCCCCCCTTGGAAAAGCTACGGCAGGCTGATGGCAGATTTAAGCTCCGTTCACGCGGCTCTGACGGAAAGGGGCTTCACCCAAACTAGAAGCCCGCTAGGGCCTCGGTATGCGGGAACCATTTCCTTTAAAGGGCGGCAGATCCCAATTCACCTCGACATCGTCGACAAGAGCTTCAAGCGGCTGCCTGCTATCCAGTTGCTCGAACGGCCTACAGAGATACCGTCGATCTGCGCCCATATAAATCACAATGGCTATCTGTGCTATCTGCGCGACGACCAGGCCCACCTTCCTCGACACAACCTCGGGGGAGCAGTTTTAGGCTGCCTGAAGGTTGCCGAGCAGCTATTGGAAAGGCTCGCCAACGGTGACGCTCTGACAGATTTTCAGGACGAGTTTCCGGTTTACTGGGGCGGACTACCGCTCCTTATCGATATTCCGGAGGAAACAAAGCCTGGCCTCCTCACGGACGTTGCTCTGCTGGAGCGCCCCAAAACCCCTCAAAGCGACTGCCTGCTCTTACTAGGTCGAGACTCCTCCGAACTCCTGAGCCTGTACTCTCGTTGGGGATTCGAGGTTCTAAGACCTTCACTGAAGATGAGGGTGGTAGATTCTGATAAACCGCTCGGCGCCATGGCCTCGACTTGGCCTCCCAAGACACTTACCGATCTCCAGACATGGCTACTGAGTGACAAGAACTCCGCAGTCAGGGGCCTTTATGAGTCCATTAAAGACGCCTTCAAGCACAAATTAGATAGGCTGCTTCTTCTAATTAGAGCTCCAAACACGAGCTGTTGCGTTCTGATCGACATTGAACATGTCAGAAAGATGCTGCCGTGCCGAAATGCAGCCGACTTCATGCGCTCGGTTTTTAGATCTTCAGAAAAGACTGATCAGTCTGGAAAGAAAGTAATCAAGTCTAGGGCTGATAAAGCCACAGTTACCAGACTTGAACCAATTCCTGCCGACCCAAGATCTTGGCTTACGCGTAACATGCCTGACTCAAAAGCCGGGCTTGCGGGCAAGAATGTTCTCTTGATCGGATGTGGTGCAATCGGTGGTCACTTAGCCGATCTCCTCGCAAAGAGTGGCGCTGGATTTCTAGGCGGAACACTGATGCTGTCTGACCCGGATACATTGTCAGTGGGGAATATTGGTCGTCACGTACTAGGCTTTGGCGATATCGAACGGAAGAAAACCAGCGCAATCAGGCGGCAGCTGTTTAACTGTTATCCAAGAATAGAAGTTACTGAAGTCACGGACCAAGACATAATTCGAGCAGGGATGGCGGGAATAGATCTGGTGGTGGACGCCACAGGAAACCAAGCGCTTTCACTGTATTTGAACGAGCTTAAGCTAAATGAAAAATTCGACGCACCTATTGTCTTTACTTGGGTGGCAGGAGCAGGCTGCGGGGCGCAAGCCTACCTTTTTTCAAGCACCAAGAATGCTTGCCTAAATTGCTTGGACTATAGCGTTCCAGGCGGCTCGTTTTCTGTGATGCGAAAGGAGTACGAAATTACGCTTAAGAACTCCGCAGGAAGCTGCGGCGACTGGCTTGTACCGTTTTCTGCAACAGCTGCGATGCACGCTGCAGCATTAGCTAATGATTTAGCGGTTGGATGGGCCAAGGGTAAGCCAAACCCGCGTTTTAGGAGCATCACGTTGGACTATGAGGGTGGAAAAACTGTCAAACCTATCTCACCAATGCCTAACCTCAAGTGCCCCGCATGCGCCATCAATCACTAATCGAACCGAACTCTAAACGCCTGATATTAGTAGATGAAGAAGTCTTGGCCCTGATATGCATTTTTCGGCAGTCTAATCCCGATGATTGCGAGGCGGGAGGCATACTCATGGGGAAACGCAGAGGGGAACACTTTGAGATTACCTTTGCGACCGCACCTCAAGCGAAAGACACCCGTAGTCGCTGTAGATTTACTCGGCATCCCGACGGGCATCAGGAGATTGCAGAGGAGAGATTCAGAGCCACCAACGGGGAAGAGAACTATCTCGGCGAGTGGCACACTCACCCTGAAAATCACCCAACGCCATCAACCATCGACACGCGTGATTGGAAAAGACTTTCGAAAATACACCGTGTTCCTTTGCTGGTAATCATCGGCGGGATTCAAACGAATTATTTTGGTCTCTTGGCTGGTTCAAAAATCCATGCACTCAAATAAGTGCAGATGACGCACCTTTAGTCTTTAGCGGCTGTGATATAGGCGCGATGCACAAATCTGTCAAAAGGACACAGTGCTCCAACGCCGCCTCATCAACGAACTGCCCATCCTCTCCCGACAGCTAACGAAGCTTCTTAAGCGAGGCCAGAGCCTGACCTTGCTCCAGCTACGACTGCCAAGTGCAGTGATTAATGATACCGCGAGATGGAGGTTGCCGGTCATTACGAGCATCTGTCGGCCAAAAGCTGCCAGTCGAATCGTTACAGGCAATTAGTCAAGAGATACAGTACGTGGTCTGCTCTTCTTCATTGGCTGGTCAGATGGGGCAAGCGCGTAGTGCTGCGTGTCAGATGCGGTCAAGAAATCTAGACCGCTGCTGTGTGAAGGGCTGCAGCATTGCGTGTTTCAACCTTGCTCAGGTATGGGATGAATCCAGCACCCTGGGCTTTCGCAGTCGAAGAAATCTATCTGTACCGGCCCTAGGTCATCGCGAATCGTTTGATAAGCGTAATTGCAGTAGATCTGATCGTTGCGGAACACTGATACAGCAACCCGCTGGATACCAGTGTTGCGCATTCGTTGGAGCAGATGTCGGTCATGCTCGCCAAGACCCCACCCAAATAGCGTCAAAAACGCCCGTGTCGAAGTCAAAACCTCCCGATATACAGTCGACAGGTAGTAGCTGTTCTGGATCGAGGCCACCTTTTGCGGCTTCGTCCCTTCGCTGACAAACAGAGGCACGACTCGTTCACTTCGCCACTCGTCGAGAATGGCCTCTAGCAGTCCGACTCCGGCAGCATGGATCTTGGACTCTCGTTCCACAGCATCGCGGCAAAGGGCCAAGCATCCATGGGGATAGAACACCAGCGTATTGGTTCGCTCTCTAAAGGGGCGGCGGAATCTCTGCCAGCAATCATCGAACATGGCATTTCCGAGAAAACAGTCCTTAAAGGCGTGGTCATCCTCGACATTGAGCCCATAGGTCATCGTCCAGTACACCAACAAGTCGTAGTTGAGCGAAAGAACCGTATCGAACGACTTGAGGAACTGATACATGCGGGGAAGATAGGCCTGCACCTCACCATGTTCAGGATGAACAGCGCGAACGGCCTCAATTAAGCAATCCCGCACTCGCAGGTAAGCTGCGTGTGTTCGGTCGTCAGGAATTTGCAGAGACCTGTTGACATTGGTGGCCTGCCAAACCAGTCGCAGAATTAGTTCGAAATCCTGAGTATCGAAGAAGTCGAAAAGGCGGCCCACATCCTCAGTGAGAAGACCATTTTGCTGGGCATGCTCAAGCAATGACCCGTAAGCAAAACTGGGCGAAACTGCGATACTGGCTCCGTTGCCCAGCAGAATAGTTCCACGGCTGTACTCAGCGACAATCTCGTCCCATTGCGTAACCTGGTGTGGCATAGCGGATCCCTCCGGTTCTTCTGAGTACGGGATGATATCCGAGCGAGTTGCGGCGACTATAATCGTGCGACTCCGTATGGAAACAGTTCGCTTTTAGCTGACAGTTGCCGTGGGCAAGGTCTCAACTCAGAAGCCGCTCTTCGTACTCGTCGATAGTGGGCAATTTTCCGGCTTCTGTCATGCGGCACATCAAACGGGACAAAAGTCCCCGCACCTCAATTATGTGGTCAGTTAGGAGGTCATCCGAGGTAGCCCCTCCATGCACAGCCTTAGATCGGTAGTCGTACAGCTTCTTAATCCTACGATAGAGAGCCAAGCGATCTGGGCCACGCTCCTCTAAATATGAAGCCGCCAGGAGCGCAAGACGAAAGCGAAGTTCTGAGTTAACACCGAAGAGAGCCTCAAAGCCCGCCCACAGCGCTGCAGCTGCCATTCTCAAATTCCCGTGTTGGTGGTGAGTCGTCAGGGAATCTGTAGCGAGCCGGAATGCGGGTTGCTCCAGAAGAGTTATCCAATGCTCAAGGTTCGCTTGTACCCAGTCGAGAGTCTCTATGGATATACCAATTCTGCGGCTCAGCTGCCGAGCCGCAGGCACGTCCTCAAGTAGTTGAACCTCGCAGGAATCAGCTTGAACAGCGGGTAGGACGTCCCATGAGGCGCTTGCTACTGCGGGAACCAGTATTTCCGTGAGCGTACGACATCGAAGCGCGGATATGATCCACCAGCCGATATTCAGGTTCGACTGTACGAACTTAGGCTCGCTGCACCGCAGTGCAAGCTCATGAGTCACTGCGGGCATATGACGAGCGACTGCGCTTAGTAGGGACTTGTTTCTCAGCGCTGCGGCTAGCTCTATCTCTCCTGGAGGATGACGGACTTCCCGCAATTCCCCAAATCCCGGAAAGGCATAAGGCCCCCCTCGAAAGTTCAGTCCTGACAGAGCGAAACAGAGTTCCCCCTGGCCGAATAAGTCGGACATCCGAGCAGCTGCGTATTCCTTGCGAGACTTGAAATGGTGAAGCGAGTTCGAAAACTTGTCGTTGTTGTGATTCATGCGTTCCTCGCCTCTACGTCTCCTGGATCGAGTGTTCCATGCTACACAATAGTCGGGTTTACGAGGCGCATCTGCTTACGGGATCGTGCTAGACGTCTGCTTCTGGCCGAGGCTATGTAAAAACGTTTTCGAGCCGGTTTGATCGTCTGAGTCGAAAAAATCACGCTCCTACGCAAATTTCAGGCCTGCTGACTGACCAAGCTGCTTCAAATTTTAAGTAGCAACGCAGACTTCAAAATTGAGCCTGCGTTTTTACACAGCCTGGGCCGGTAGCTGCCCGTCGTCACCGGCTGCAATCGGCCAGAAGCCGCCATTGTTCGAGCTGCAACCAGGAGGAGAATCTGGTGCCTTCCATGCAGCCACTGCGCCAATTGTCGTGGCTTTCGCCTGATCCGTCACCAGCGGTCAAACCAGCATTGGATAGTCGGTGTAGGCGTGTAGCCAATGCAGCTGATGAGTGAGTCATCGACGTCTTCTTCTGGAATAGTGTTGCTACTTGATTCGGTATTTACGCCTGAGTACTGTTAAGTAATTTCTCTAACTCTTCACGCCTCTGTTTTTTATGAAGTTCTTCCAGCTTCTGACTTAGTATGAAGTCAATAGCCAGTCTCAACATTGGAAACAACTTTAGGCATTCTTCCTCTGAGTAGTTGTGGAGCCCTTGGGAAAGAGATCCATACAATCTCGGGTGCTGCACCAAATCAGATGGTAGAAAGTCTTTTAGAGCCTTTATCTTGCCTGCCATTTTAAGTGTCGGATACTTCTCCCCATGAGCAGACATCCACTCTCCATCTTTGCTGGCCTCTTGGTAAGCCTCTTCTATCAAGTGCTCGAAAATCTTCCGCAGATAAACTATAGAGCCAGCGCCTACACCATGAGAAAAAAGCCCTAAAGCTTTGGTGTAACCTTTCTGATGTTCCTCATCCAAAACTTTGCGATAATTCTTTATGTCTTGTTTTGCAGCGTCAGCGGCGGATGGGTACTGACCTATCTTTGTCACTCCATCCTTTTCGTGAATTCTGAATGTGTAACATGCGATGTGCTGCTTTACACGAGAGCATTTAGCTTGAATTACGCAAATATAAGGATTTTTAAATATGGAGCGGGGATTCTGGCGAGTAACATTAATAGGAGGGTATTCAACAACAAACAAACTTCTATCCTTGCACTCCACACAATAGGTGTCAATTGATCCTTGAAATTGACTTAGACGTACCACTTTATCAAAGCTAGCATCGTCCCATTTGTAAGTCTCATACATGGCCACAGATAAGAAAAACTCATTAGGCGTTGGAAAATCATTGTCTGACACTTGATCCTGCTCCATGCTATGTGGTCGTGAAGGCATTATGCTACAAGCGAGCGATGCACTACTTCAGGCAAAGAAAACCCCCAGCTAGTGAGGCTGGGGCGTATTGTGTAGCATCAAGCAGCATCGTGCTGTACCGCTCTTAACGTACGTTCAAGGGCGGCCACAGCCCCGAGTGAACCGCAAGACTCTACCTATCAAAAGGCAATTAGACTGGAAATAGCCATGCGGAAGCAGAGTCAAGGAACGATGGCAACTCCAACAGAGCTATGAATTGCCCCTAATTCCTAAGATACCTTCGACTGCGCCCTCTTGGGCGACTCCAGCCGGTCGGCCACAGGCAGAAGCTGGCCTCGTATATAGCAGCTTGCGACCCATCGCAGACGCTCGAGGCGTCTATGAAGCCAGGGGCGAATCGGGCTTTGCTGTAGGACCTGGAATTGACGCCCCTTGATCTATGATGTTCATCGCCATCAGTATCTGGGGCTTGCAGGGGGAAATCGAGTCATCAGAACCAAGTAGCATCGGGCCCGGCTGTGGGCCATGTTGCACTAGCGAAGATTGTGTCCTCAAACGTAGGGGCAGGTGAACAGGTATTACCTAGCGTCAATGCCGTTGCCCTGTGGGCGCAGAGCCGATAGATACTCAAGGCTGCATCAGCAACAACAAAAAACGACTACGCTGATACAACCTTAAGCGGGGCTCATACTCGTTGGTAGGAAATTACTCGAAGTACGATTCAACATCCCAATTTGATTTAGAGCTGATGACCTCCAAGCCATACTCTTCGTGCAGCTTCCAGACCTTAGAGCGATAAACCAGGGTTATCACGGCATCGATGTTGAACTCGTTGCCGGACCAGGGACGTTCCTCATCCTGTTCTCCTTGCCAGTCAACGTTCAGCTCCAGCGTCAAATGACCAGTGCTGGCGTCATAAACCGCATTGGCGGGGGCAGGGTTCTCTATGGTGAAAAATGTGGCATTGGTTTCCGCCATTTCTCCGGACATCTCATCCTCAAGCTGCCTATCCAACTCAGGGAGTATCTCGTTTTCGTAGATCGCGTCTTCAAGTTTTTCCAAACCGAACGCGAGCCTCATGAGCCTGATGTCTAACGGATTAGATTTTGAGACCTGGTTTAGATCGTGATAGCTGGTAAAGGCGACGCTTTTGGCTGCCTCTTCATGGACAACGTTTAGCGGCATTTGGTTTTCACGCGCAAAATCTTTGCATCGTGATTTGATTATGTTGACGTAGCTATACTTGGACATAGCACTCTCCAGCATTGGCACGACGATAGCTTGCTTACCGTGTGCGCCGTTGGGAAAGGTGCTAACACAGATGGGGTACTATGTGATGGTGCTGAGCTTTGCCAACGCAAGCGGCAGGCGCCCATCCTCGCCTGCAACTAATCTCACTTATTTTGCTGCTTAACGCAACCCTTGGATCCAATCCATCATTCTCGGCAGGCTGGATCGCCCTGATTTCCTAGACGAATCCGACCGTCTGCTTCTGGCCGGTAGCAGTCATCAGCGAGAGGCCATTTGGAACTGCGAGTCAGTGACTGGATATCTCCGGGCGTCGGCAAAGCGAACTGTCGGCGTGTGCGAATAGGTGTCGGCGTGTGCGAATGGCTGTCGGAGCGTGCGAATAGATGTCGACGGGCGCGAATGGCTGTCGGTTTTGAAGGATCGTGTTGTGTCGGTTTTGCGTGCGAATCAGTGTCGGTTAGGCATGCGAATTGATGTCGGAACCAATGCGAATACTCAGTAGGGCGCAAATGTCGAAATTTAGTATATTCTCAGTACGCTTGCTCCGAGAACTCGTTGGCACATAGCCTCCCCTTGGAGACACCTGAAAAGCCCGCCTTATGGCGGGCTTTTTCGTTTGTAGCCAAATCACCTAAATTCGCCGCTAATGAGAGCCCGTCGTTAGGCAAGAGCGGCGCTAACCAGTGAATCTACTGTTGAAAAGCGCAGAACCGGGGCTGGCTCACGCGGCATCAAGGCAGGCAGAATCCTTGTGCCAACTGGGGGAGTACAAGATGCATTCTGAAGAAATAGCCGAGCTCATGGCCAAGCAGATTTGCCATGAGTGCATCGGCGAGGAGTACCTATCAAAGGCAGTGGCTACCAATGGGGTGGCCGCGAAATGCGACTACTGTGGCCAGACGGCAGCCAGCTGGAGGCTTGATAAGCTGGCAGACAGGGTTGAGACGGCTTTCGAACACCATTACATCCGAACTACTGATCAGCCAGAGTCATGGCATGAGCGCCTGATGGCTGACCGAGAGTCTAACTATGAGTGGTTCCGTGAGGGTCAGGCCACAGTCGAAGCGTTTCAGGAAGCAGCAGAAATCGGGCAGGAGATTGCAGAAGATGTGCAGTCAATCCTCGACAATAAATACAGCCACTATGACCCTTCTGATATGGATGTTGAAACGGAATTTTCAGCTGACTGCCACTACGAAGAGAAGCGGGCTACAGACACAACCTGGCAAGAAGACTGGCGTGATTTCGAAAAGTCCATTCAGAGTGAGGCTCGCTTCTTTAGCCGAACCGCCGCGGCTCACCTAACCAAAGTTTTTGGCCACATTGACTCGCTCAAGACGATCAACAACAAGCCGCTGATAGTTAATGCGGGTCCCCAGTTTGCCCTAAATCATCTCTTTCGTGCGCGTGTCTTCCAATCCGAAGACCCGCTTTTGAAGGCTCTCTCTCGTCCAGACTTGGAACTCGGACCTCCACCAGCTCGGTACGCCTCGGCCGGCCGGATGAACGCCCAAGGCATCTCTGTTTTCTATGGCGCAACGAGCCTGGACTCAGCACTTGCTGAAGTACGTCCTCCTGTAGGAAGTCGCGTCGCTATCGCAAAGTTCAACATGATTCGGCCCCTGAGGCTACTCGATCTCACGGCGCTAGAACATGCATGTGACATCGGAAGCATTTTCGACCCCACGCTAAAAGATCGCCTTGAGCGGGTAGCGTTTTTACGCTCTTTAGGGAAACGCATGACCCGCTCAGTCATGCCGGACGATCAAGCTCACGACTACCTCGCCACACAGGCAATTGCGGACTTCTTGGCGACGGAAAACAGACCAACACTGGACGGCATTGTTTTCCAGTCGGCTCAAGCGAAAGATGGTCGCAACGTCGTACTGTTCCATAAGGCATCAAAGGTTGAAGGAATGCCAATTCCCAAGGGTGCCAAAATCAGCGCATCCTCCGGATATGGTACGGATGATGGGTATGAGATCGACTACTCAGTAAGTGAGGAGATAGCTGAGGCGCCCGCGGAAGATGCTCAAGGGCGAGATTCAAAATACGACGAGTTACTGGCTTTTATCTCCGCCATGCAGGACCTGGATCCGCGCGATGACACGCTTTGTGTCGTCCCTGATTCGGTAGAGGTACATTTGGTGGATTGGGTCCAAGTCCACTGCACTAACTTCCCTGTTTCCCGCCGTCGATACGAACGCCCGAAGTACCTCAACAACGACTTCTAGAGGGATTATCCGAGGATGGGCTTGGCCAGAAATCTTGGCGCTCTTACGCCCCCCTCGGCCCCCTAACGCGCCCCAGAGGGCTAGTACGTCCCACCAAGCTCCTCCTTATATCGGCCTGTTTCCGAAGCGCTCTTGTATAGCTGCCTCAAACTCCTTTAGGATCCGAACAGGCTGGATCGAAGCCTGCTGCCCACCTTGGCAAACCCGAACGGGACGATTTTCACCTCTAAAAATGCGTTTGGGATTCCCTGTGCGGATCTCGGCAGTGGGCACCGGCAACCGCGATCAGAGGAACCTATCCATGCATCGCATTTTCCTGATCCAGCAACGCGTTGTTTCTCGCCTTAAGCAACGCGCTCGCCGCATGAAACGAGACAAAAATATCCCTCATCATGAAGCCCTTGAATTGACGGCCCAAGCAGTAGGCTTTGATAACTGGCATCAAGTAGTTGATGCCGCAGAGATGTGTAGGCCAACCGAAGAAGCATTTCGGCGTGGCTTTTTCTTGGCATACGACCCATCAGAAGTTCCGGATATGGAGCGTGAGGGCTTTCCGCTCCATTGGGAGCGTGACGCTTTCTGTCTTTTGAAGGAAGAGCTGTTTAAATGCTACGCAAGCCAGTCAGATGAAGAGGATCCAGAAGGCAGGCCAATCTCAGAGACTTCATATTTAGATGAGCATAGGGAGTACTTCGAGGCGGACTGGGAAAGCATGTACTACTTCCGCCTCAAAAAACCCAGCCAGGCAACCTCTACGGATCAGCTCCTAGACTTGATACATGAGAAATCTTTCTGGCTACCACGATATGTATTCGCAAAAGGAAAGCTGGTTGACGCATGATGTGCGGGCAACAAAAAGGCCGCGACAGCGGCCTTTTTTATGAGAGATTTACTGAATCCAGCTTTCTACTATTTGGGCGCCATGCTCCTCTTTCCAGGCTTTTAGCACCCGGTGGTTGCCGCCTTTGGTCTCGATAACTTCACCAGTCTTCGGATTCTTGTAGCGTTTGAGCTCACGCGGCCGGCGAGCAGCTTTCTCACCAGCTTTATTACGGACTTTTCCTACCTCTGGGTCAAGTACTGAAATTACATCGCGCAGCGAGTAGCTGTATTCCCCAAGCAGCTTACGAAGCTTGCTCTCAAACTCAATCTCTTTCTTCAGGCCTTCGTTACCCTGGAGTGCTTCCAAGCGCTTTTTATGCTCTGCGATTTGGGCCTCAAGCGCCTTGAACTCTGCAATTTTGGACATGAATTTTCCTTCGCTCTGATTGAACAGCTTTGGTGACCGAATGTCTGTGACGTTTAGTCTAAACCAAACTGATTCAGCAAGTGCCATTACCTGCTATCCAGGTATGATGCTGCCACCCTCGAAGGCTAAGTGTTCTAATGAAACAATTTTTATCTTTAATTGCCCTGCTGCTTTTTGTTGTCACGCCCTCATATGCTAGTGCGCCCGATACATTCACTGAAGCCAAAGTGATTGCCAAACGCGAGGTCTTTTTTGACCAGTCAGATGGTCCCGAGGGCGACCTGTACTGCGGCTGCAAATGGAAATGGGTTGGAAAGTCAGGCGGACGTATAGACGCCGAGTCGTGTGGGTATGAAGCCAGGAAACAACTTACTCGTGCTGAACGAACTGAATGGGAACATATCGTTCCCGCTTGGACCTTCGGTCATCAAAGGCAGTGCTGGCAGAACGGTGGTCGGAAAAACTGCGTCTCATCTGACCACGTGTTCAGGGCTATGGAGGCTGATCTCTACAACCTGTATCCCTCGGTTGGAGAAGTGAATGGCGATCGGGCTAACTTCAATTACGGCATGGCGGCCAGCGCTGCGCCGCAGTACGGTCAATGCACGACCCGTATCGACTTTGGAGCTAGGACAGCCGAGCCTCGCGACGAAGTAAAAGGGCTTGTCGCCAGAACAACGTTCTACATGTTCGACAGGTACAAGCTGAACATGTCACGCCAGCAACAACAAATCCTGATGGCTTGGAGTAAGCAATATCCGGTGACTGTCTGGGAACGTGAGCGTAACGAACGCATCGCAGAGATCGTCGGGTATTCAAACAAATTCGTCACCGGAGAGCGCACCTGGGTGATTGGCTACAAACCCTCGGGCGAAGGAGTCGTGGAGCTAGAGAGGTCTAAGCCGGCTTCTAGCCAAGTAGCCAGGATCATGAAGCCAGCCATGCCTATCTCGCCAGAGGTAAACGGCGAGCAAATCATTGGCAATCGAAGAAGTGGGGTTTATCACCTGCCTACTGGTTGCCCTGGTTACGGCCAGATCTCACTGAAAAACCAGGTACCGTTCACTTCAGAAGCAGAGGCCATAGCAGAAGGCTTTCGCAAGGCAGGTAATTGCAGATGAGCAAGCATGCCAGATGCGCCAAGGCAGTTGCTTGGCGCATCACAGCTGCTGACCCCGCCATTGCTTGAACAGCCGCCTTGTAGCATCGCGCTGCTGCCCTAGAAGTGACATCAATGTCTCCAACGATACCTGCCGGCCATGAGAGATCAGATACTCGGCAGCCGCGGAGACCTCTTGCTCCGAAACGAAGTAGATCCTCTGATCCAAGTAGTTGGAGAGCACCGTCTCCAGCCAGTAAGGCAGCGTTCCTGGAAGCTCTGTGGTTCGGCTTCTCGACATCCCCATCGCACGACAACAACGCACAAACCGGTCGGGCCACTCCTGCAGCAACCAGCATGCGCGGAGAACTAACTTCAGCCGGCGATCAATTCCTTGATGCTCGAAGTGGGCCTTCGAGCGGGGCAACACCTCCACATCCAAGGCAGGGCAGAACGTACTTTGCAAGCGCTCCCCGTACCTGCCATTCAAAAGAGCGATGACCTTATGAAAGCCCGTAAAAAAGGGAATTGCGCAGGGCACTCCATGAACAATTTGGCTCCATGGACACGCCTCAAAGTCAGTGGCCAGCGCTGTTAAAAGCTGAAGCGTTTGCTCATCGGGCCAAGACGGATAGCGGGGGATGGTGAGGCCTAGATCAGCACCACACGAATGGCACTTGCGAAGCAAAGAGACATGGGGGCATTTGTCGCGCCCCACACCATGGCGATGAAAAATGATTGGGGCCATACATTGCGGGCAAACATCCTCCATCACACAGCCATGATGTTTGCAGATGACGGCAAGAGCAACTCGCCAGGACTGACGATAGAAGGGAAGCGGATCGTTCTTCAAACAAAGGGGGCAGTACTGCATACCAGCATGTTTACGTGTGCGATGAAATATCCCCAGCGACACTAGCCACGCTATAGACCCATGGCTGGTGAGCTCTTCATAGAATGTGCCCTCGTACCTAGCTAATGACATCCCCCGCAGAACCTGAAGTGGTTGCCCGGTAGCCTGGCACAGCAACGTCAGCAAATGTTCGGGCTGATAGCGATCAATATCACGATTCCACACCTGCCCCTTGAACCCGAGAAGGCCAGAGTAGAACGTGTGGAGCGGGAAGTAGTTAGAGAACGCAAGCCGCACCAGCCAGGACGAGAACAGCTCGTCCTGCAGAGGCTGGGGATGCATGGGTAACACGTCAAACCTCTACTACCGTTTTCTTGCGTTCGGACGGAGGTCTGTAGCCGCACTTGGCCAATACCACGTCATCGATCTGCTCGATCTTAGAGTCGATTGCATACCTGGTCGCCGCGTTCAGGAGCTTCGAAAGCTCGCCGATAGTGCCTTCACATATCGAGAGAATTTTCATGGACAGCAGAGGATCAACCAAGCGTGATGGATGGCGTAGCGGCAGGATCAGCTCGAAAGAGGACAGCAGTCGGTTGAACTCATTGCCTCGGTTCCAACGGGGCAGGATCTCTGGCTCAAATCGGTTTTGAAGCTGCTCGTCAACGCCAAAGGCATTGACCAGCGTTTGGTCCCCCACGCCAATGATGGAAATCTGCAATTCATTCGTCAGGTACTTGATGACGTTCAAGAATAAGTGCTGACTTTGTGACGTCCCAGAAAGCATATTGTGCATTTCATCGATCACGAGAACCTTCAGCTCAATGTCCTTGAGCAGCCCTGTGACGAATGCACGCTTGGTATCTGCCGAACCGTTCGGTAGCCGCTTCAGCAGCGGACGCACCAGCTCCAAGTAAAAACCGGCTTCGGTAGGTTTTGGGGGAGTTTGTACAACCAAGACCGGCACAGTGATGTGCTCACCGCCTGGGTTCTCACAAGGTGGGTGCCGAGAAGCAAATCGGGTGATGAGGTCTGTCTTGCCATTATTCGTACGGCCGATAAGGAGCATGTTGGGCATCCGGTTTACTCGGGGGTGCCCATACAACCACTCTAGCTTCGCGTTGATTTCTTTTGCCCGTGTATACGTGAGCCAGCGGGGTGTATCCAGCCATGACTTGCGCTCCTGATCGCTCATGCCACGGGACTTTTCTGCCATGGCGGGTAGTAGATGTTCAAACTCGCTCATGGCATCAACCTAATTCAATCTCAAATGGCTGGACGTCCAGATCTTCAGCCTCATCTACAGGGGACTCAATAGCAGCCTCTGGCTTAGAGTGAACACCTTTCCATCCTTGTCGCCTTGCGGCAGTTCTTCGATGTCGCTTCTCCACTGCTCGGGAATTTTTAGCTAGCCGAGTAGCCTCGATTGCCTTTGTCTGGATCTCCAACATTTTTTCGTGACCCTCGAAAATTCTCGCCTCATTAACAGGGATCTGTGAATCATCAAGGCTACGTTTAGCCGCTCTATGATCCCATATACTGATGGGAGGGCGGTTGCCATTAAAGTAAGGAACTGGATAATAGGTGCGATCATCAGGATCTAGGAAATATATAACACTTATATCGCGAGGATCTCTAACAAATATAAATTTTCGACCTTTGCCGCCATCCCCCTTCTCAGCAATTCGCTTTTTCAATATCGGGGCGTAATAATGTATGTGATCCCAAACAACACCTTTCCTTTGGACAGTTTTAAATTCATAAGGTAGAAAGTCTAGCCGGAGTTTATCTTCATTATCCAAGGCCTCGGGAAACCCAACGCCAGGTCTATCCTTGGTTCCGTGCACTAACTCCGAATACCGATTTATTGGAGGCACGTCGCAGATCCCTTTATGGGGATTATTGTGATACACATAAACAACAAAGCAAGCAAACCAGCACTCTAACTCCGCAAGAGTAAGACATGCCTTACCTTCGGAGTTGTAATGCAATTTCTCCTGAATATTCGAGAAAGTAGTTCCGGGAATTGAGTGCGTTTCAGACATAAAGGTACGGAAAGCACGCTCTACATGCGGGCCATAATTTGGCTGCCCTTTAGGGCGCCACTCAAGCGAAATCCCATACTCATCAGCACCACGACTAATAGCTTTCCCTCGAAATTCTTTAGCATTGTCTACGTGTATTTTTTGCATTCGACCGTAGATAGGCCACTCAGCTGCGATATCGCGCTTCGCTAGCCAGTAATCCTTCTTCGAAATAGCGTGCGAAATGCATAACGCGGCTGATGTGGCACTTGGCGGATCTAGTGTTAAGCAAAAACCCCCGACCATCCTAGTATCCACGTCAATGCTCATCGTGAGATACGGCCTTCCAATAGGAAGGCGATGCTCTTCGTCAACGACGATAACGTCGACAGGGGTGTGATCTATCTGGACCACCGCGTTGGGAAACTCGGGGTCGGGATAGGAGCCACGAAGTGGGGACAGATTCTGCTTCGCGATCCGAGGCCCCAGCCTGCGACGCTGACGCTCTCGTTCATCTAACTCGCGAATGCGCTGGTACGTAGTATTCACATGTGGTGCATCCAACCCAAGTTTTGCACATTCTGCTTTTATATATTCATGTACCTTTGAGACTTTACTTCTCTCCAGCGAGAGGTAGTGCTTCTTGATATTACTCCCGATTACGTGCTCCACCTCATCACATAAACGCTGGCTACCTGTGTCTGATCGTTTCGAACGCACGAGCGAGGAGACCAATCCAGTCTGCTTAAACTGGCTGATCCACCGGTATATAGTTGAGGCAGACTTTCCGTGCTCCGCCGCCACCTCGACTACCTCCTTTCTCGAGTAAGACTTATCCAAGAGTGGACGAATGATCTCGTAGCGCTCCGTTGCAAGTGCCCACTCTTGATCCTCGGCAAAAACGTGATCCGCAGTCAGCGCCAAATTGGAGACGGGGGTGGTCGATAGCTCATTTGCGCGAACCACGTTGGTGCTGTGGTTAGTTGTGGATCTGATCACGGCCTCAGCTAATCCCTTAAGCTCCAGAACAACACTGGCCTCATTACGCCAATAGACGAGTGAGCCTGGGCGGATAGCGCTCATAGCATGGCCTCCTTCATAGGCCAGATTCGAGAGGCCATTGTCAGCTTCTGGTCTAGATCGCAGCCTATGTCGCCTACAGCAACCATGTGCCACAGCACTGGGATAAGGTGCCCCCGGCCGTTAGGCAGTGAACTTAGGGCATGTAGTAGAAAGTCGGGGTCGGCCTCGCCAAGATCCCAAAGCACAGTCAGCACATGATCTCGAAGAACTGGATCAACCTGTCGGGAAAGGTAGGGCCACAGGAACCTCGCATTCGTGAGGTAACTTGTGCGGATTTCCACTTCAGTGAAAACTCGGAAAAGCCATCCACGTTCTTGGCAAAACGCCTTCGCTGCCCGGAACTTAGGAAGGTAAGTTTTCCAGTTTTCACGAAAGTCAGCCCTGAACTTCACCTCGTAGAGGATGGAGGGCTCATGCGGGACCAAGTTCTTGTAGTGGATGAGACCGTCTGGTGTATAGCGACGTGGGGAACCATCAGAGGCGCAGTAGTTGATGGTGAGCGGCTGGGGGGTGAACTGACGGACAGTTTGGTCGAAGCGAATCAGCTCCATCATATCCCGCTCAAGCGTGGACTCATAAGCGCCCATTCCGGCCACCACCCCGGTGACGCCACGGGAGGAACGACTGATATCCCGAACCGGACCAGAAGGCTTGAGGCTATGACGATCGCGCAGACCATGGTGGGTGACAGAGGACATAAGAGCACCTACGAGACTATTTGCCCCAAATGCTACCTATCGTCCATGGCCAAATTAGCGGTAATCCGGCCCCTAACAAGGGGCAAACCCTCCGCTAGAGCTCAATCCGACCTCACTTCCAGGCCATAAATAGGGTACTCCTTGCGACTAATCTCAGAGATTAGGCTGACGAACGACACAGTTCAGTCGCAGCAAGCGATGTAAAACACCGATTTTTCGCATTTAGCGATGGAGCTTACACCAGAACAGACGAAATCTCTGCCAGACCCCAGCTGGGTGAAAATGGACCCGAGCTGGGTGGCTGACTTCATCCGGGACGGGTCGAAATTCGATGCGGACAAGATCGAGCAGATGCTCCAGTTCGCAATCGATGCAGCGAAGAATTGCCACGCAGTAACTGTGACCCTGGACGCCAAAGCAGTCGAGGCGTTGTCGCAGTACAGGCAGGCGCTGTCGGCATTCCAGGAAGTCGGCCACGGTACTGACAAAGGAGCAGATCTGTACCTGGATACGGAGCGTGCAGCCGAAGAACTGGGCCGCCAGGTGGCTGCCTTGGCCCCGGCGACTGACAGCCACTGAATTCACGGAAAACTGGAAGGAACCTGCCCAGAAAGGATGACACTTTATTTGTATCTCAGCTGGCTAGCCTGCCGCCTTGGGCGCATTCACCTAGCATTAGGATGAGACTTTAGGTGCTGATCGAGGTGTAAGACGCCTAGCCAGTCCAGTAAACTCATTCGCGCAGGATGCAACTTTATTTGCATCCCACAGCTGCGCCTTGGGTTCGAATATTGGGGGTGTAGGTTCCCCTGGGCGACGACTGTAGTCCATAGGATCTATTGCCTCTGCAAGCTGGGTGATCAGTACAGATCTGGGCGAGAAATGAGCCACACCTTCGGAGATAGCCCAGTGCGGTGACTGGGCTTGTGCGTATCAACCCGAACGGTTTAAAGCATGTAGGTTGAAACGAACTCCTCAACGGGCTCTTGCATGACATGCTCGAAGCCACGGTCATCAAACATAACGTGCTTCTCTGCGCGTTTTGTGATGAAGAAAGTCGAACCTTCCACCTCGTCCAGCTCACATCCGGTCTTTTCGCAAACCGCCACCAGCATGCTCTGTTCCTTCTCGAAAAAAACGCAGTCGTGAAACTGGCTGCTGTTGAACGCAACCTTTGCCGCATCGATCTGAAAATAGTGGCCGTACTGATTCATTACGAACATGTGCTTCTCCCTCAGCTATTCCGGTACGACTTCATCGATGAGGTCCCATGCATCGCAGCAGCTGCTTTTGCCTCGGATGTGGGAGAGGGTGTCTACCAGCTGTTCTTCGCGTGCTGCAGCGGCCGATAGCGCATCGAGCAGGGTGTTCACGCCGGAGCGGCCGAAAGGCCCAAGCGTATCCGTAGCATCGCACCACTGATCTGGCTCGTTGCCCGCGCCTTCGCTCTGATACTGCCAGCCTTCTGCAGTGCGACGGAGGTCGAGGGTGCCGACTTTCATTGTTTCCAAGATTCGCATACCAAACGTTCCCGAATGAACTAATGCTCACAGCCTCTCACCGATCTATCAAAGTGCAAGGGCCGTCCTCCTCGTGCTTGGGCACCGGGTGGGCGTGTTTGGCGATAGGAGTATTCGGACCATTTGAGACGACCGCTTAGGGCCTGCTTCGGCTGGAGGAGGCATCCAGCACCCACCCCACAAGGCACCGCGGCATTTGCCGCTCAGTGATTGGCATTACCCATTGACCGATTTCCTATGAATTAAGGCTTGAATTGTTCAGCCCAGCTTTCGACCTTGCCTCCGAGAGCTTTTACGTCAGCTGCGCGAGTATGGGAGTAATCCACGCCAAACCGTTCCATCCAATCGATAGCGGACTGCGCGATGTCAATCTGACGGCGTAGCTCCGACTTTGAGGCAGATTTCTTCATCGCGAGTTGGCAGACCGTGGCGAGGGTGCAGTCTGTGAGATAAGCCAACGCGCCTGAAGCGCTGCGGACATCATGCTTTGCCATCATCGTTTCCTATTCTGGAGGTCAGGCTTCAACCAGGTCTCTACCTGGGCCTGGCTTGCTCGTCGAGCTAGCAAGCGAGTCAGTATCTATCTGCTCGCCTTCATAGCCTTTCGGAATGCCGGCTCCATCCAGTTGGAGTCTCGCGCCGCATTCATCGTCGATGCAGTTGAAGTGGTTCCATTCATCAAAAGCGGCTCTGTCAGGCATCTGATTTTTACAGACAGGGCAGTCGTGATCTTCCAGCTTCTGGACGGTATAAACGTCGCCGTGCATGCCTACGATCTGAGCACCCAGATCTTCATGAGCGCCTAGCTCCGTTGCGCTATAGAGGTTTGGAGCACCGAATGCAGATCCATTCCGAATAATCACGAAGTCAGTGATGGTGTCGGGATTGCTCGCTTTCCAAGCTTTTGCAGCTGCTTGTGCAGATTGGGTGAGCGAGTTGGCTTTCATCAATTCGAAACCTGTGCTTTAGAGGCCATTTTTACTGACTAAGCCCCGGTTTTAAGGCCGGGGCTGGGGAGTGACGTTACAGGTTAATTCTCTGCATTTGGATGCGTAGACTGCTTGAGCCAGAGCCATCCCAACAGGTCTTCGCAATCGACAGTGGATGTGAAGATTTCGCCTCCGCTACGCACCGATACAACCCAGGCGAGCCCGTCGCGTTCGTAACGGACTTTCTCATCAGGATCGGGCGGAGGAAGTACTCCGGAATGCGCTGCAAGGTATGCAGCCACGAGTTGCTGGAAACCACTCATACATACACCTAAGGTTTGAAGCACCGCTTGCATGGGTCTGAAATCGCCAGCAGGGCCGGGTCTGAATCTATGGCTTTCACTGCCACAGAGCCACATTTGGAAGAATACAGATTAACTTGAGAGCCAGATCCGCCGGCAAGCACCGTATATGCGAATCGGTGTACCAAATAGCTGCCGCCTGAGGTAGGTACACCGTCGTGCCAAGTTTCCTGATTTTGGGGCTGCATTGAGTTGCCTATGCGTTCAGGGAGGAGTCGACCAGCTCGCGGGCATGGGCGACATCAGAGGCATACCCCTCGGTTACCAGCCATTCGCAGGTGTGTGCGACCGCCGAGCTTTTCACCGCAGCCTTGATTGTGCCAATCAGACGTTTGTTGAGGCCGCCGGGCTGAACGAGTTTAGTTTTGCCTGCCATGATTCGCGCTCCTACCTTACTTCTTCAAAGTGCCACTGAACGTATTCGAAGGCAGCCTGCTTGGCTTCTTCTTCGATCTGTTCCTGAGTGGCGTTGTCCTGGACCTCGAACTCAAATTCGACTTCGGAGCCTTGAACATCGGTTTTGATGGTGCCCTTGAACTGGCGCATTCGCGTGCCCTCAATCATCGTTAGATACGGGCATAGCCTCTCACTGAACTTGGTAAACGCAAGCCGGCAATTCGTTCTGATTATGGGGTGATAGTAGGCCAAAGGTTGGTTAAACGAAGTGTCCCGCGCCAGCAACGACAACCGCGGCTACAGCTACCGTAAGCGCTGCCCAAAGCCACTTCATGAGGCCTGCTGAAGGCTCAACTGTAATCCGTTCCGGGTAAGCCCCAGGCCTTGCGGCAGGGGTGGTTGGAGATGGTATTGGATCGCCGCCATGCTCAGCCTCCGACTCAACCACCGATCTTTGTAATTCCTCTGTCGCCGTGTTCAGTGCAGCCTGGCTCTCTTGGAGGGAGGCTTCTAATTCTCGAATATGGGTCAGGAGTTCTTGCTCTCGTGCCGTATCAAGCTCGACGCGGAGTCTGGCGGCCTCTTTCTCTTCTGCCATTGCCTGGTGCATTTGCTCAAGCGCAAGCTCATTGGCCTGCCCTTTAGCCATCCAATCTCCCGCGACGTTGGATACTTGGGTGATGTTCAAAAAGCGGATCTTTTCGGAGTTCCACGAGCTTCGCAGGTCACTTGCTCGGCGAGCACCAACGACCAGCTTGCCGCCGGCAGGTGATACGTAAAAGCCAGCCCGCCCAAGCGCAGATTCAGCGCGAGCCAGATTTCGCTCAATCTCTTCCTCTGGCAGGTGACACACGGAATCCTCAGTGAAGTAGAAATTTTCAACCTGGTACTGGCCGCGCATATTCGCTTGAGTAAGCAGTCGCATCAGCTGGCCTAGGATGTAGCAACCGATACCATGGTCGCGTGTCCGGATTCGTAGGCCTTCTGCTGGTCCAAATTGTACAAGTCCGTTGCGGTGGTCGACCACAAACCACGCCGTGTCGAAGGACTCGTGGTAGTGATTGTCCTGGTTGGAACCTGGGTCGCAGAAGCGAAACGAAACCCGTCCAAAGCTTTGCCCCGATGGTGCCGAGTGAACAGTCACTTGGGTCATGGCAAGCCGCGCCGGACCTTGAGATGGCGTTACAAGGCAGAAACGTTCAGTGCCTGGCAGGGGAGAGGCGTGGAGCTCCTTGCCGATTCGGGCGAGGTTGTGGCTGACGCGGGTGCTGACTGTCATAAAATATTTTGACCAGATGCTAAGGGCAGCGGCCCTCTGTGGTGACTGGTAGCTTTAGTAGCTGGTGGATGCCTTCATAGTCCGCGAAACGACAAAGCAGGGCAATTTTTTGCCACGCTTAAGCTATTGGATGCGTCGAGTGAAAATGTCGCCAGCCTTGTCAGGACATGCTGTTGACCTGCATGTCCTGCCGGTGGCCTAAAGTCGATGACTTAGAGGGGAAGCATCGAACCTCTTTCCACCAGGATGAAACACTGGGTACCAACAGAAAGAGTTAAATGCTTTCGAAACCCTTGCTTGTCAACGAGTCGCCCCCCGAAATGACGCGTTTTCGTCTCTCCGGCCGTTTCTTCAAGGTGAAGCTGGAATTCGCCTGCGGAAGTAATGCAGGTATCGCCGTTCTCTTCCTTTTCTGCGGTCGCTAAAAATGTAAATACGGCATTCTTCGTGATCAAGAAATCAACGAGCTCTGCATTTCTCTTATGTGTTGGGGTCTCGTCTTTACTGAGGCCACCAAAATCCTCGACCTTGGCTGTGGTTAGTAGCCCCTCAGTGGTGATTGAAATAGGGATAAGGGACATATCGCGGATGCGTACTTCTGTAGACATGGGGTTTCTCTTCAAATGAATTTGGAGACCTCGGTGTGAGGCATCAGCTCGCTGGCCAGCAGGGATTGTCGAGCTAGATGGAATCGGTTGGGTGGCGAGTTCGGTCCGTATGAGGGGCCGGATCACCAAGGTGATTAAGGCCTCAGCTGCTTGCTGCAGGCCGGTCGTACAACGGGGTCTGAAATGATCATTATGGTCGATTGAGGTCTACACGCTGCGATACACGACAGGGGCGCAACCATCACCGGCCATAGCGCCGAAAGTGCTTCTGCGCTAAGCCTTCATCTCCTCCCGTTTGTTGCTTGAGCCACCGGCTTGCGCCAGCAAATCGATTTGTCGGTGAAGGCCGGTGCGTATCCTGGTGACGTAGTAAGTGACGATGGGAGTCGCAGCTATCGCCCACATGGAGGGGAGTAGGCTGAAAGTGAGGACAAGGTTCAGGCAGAAGGTTCCGCTCGTGAACAAAATCGATGAGCTACGCATGCCCTTGTCTTTGATCTTGCGAAGAACCAGCAGGTAGCAGCTGCCGACTGACCACAGATACAGCATCAGGATCATCTTGAGTTCATCCATGCTGAAGCGATCATCCTGGGAAAATAGCCAGAAAAAAGAGGCCAGGGGGACCATGCAAATGATGCCGATCGCCATGTCGACTTTGATGATGGATTTGCGCTGGCGCTCTACAAGCTGCTTATCGAGCGTTTCGGTCTCGTGGTTCGGCATGCTTACCTTTATCTTTGAAGTCGCTGTGCTCATCAGAAGTTGATGGCCGTTGATTGGGTGCAACCAGCTCGCGATCAAGGAGGTAAGATCATTGGCCTCCTTGATGCTTTTTCGGACTACTGTTCTGCCAAGTAAAGGCGGAAGGTTTTACTGATCTCAGCAGCCTTTTTCGGGTCTACCTTCGCCACACCAGCAAACTCGCTCCAGCGACGTAATGCAGCGGCAACATCCTCAATCACACCCTTCGGATTGAACCGAGGAATCAGCTTTGCCACCTGCTGCAGATCCTTGATATCAAAGTCATCCAATTTGCCGTTGGCCGACATCTGGTGTCTGCTGGTCCAGTCCCCGATCGGATTGTAGGACCAGCACACGTCGTATGCTGGCGAAAGCTCCCACACGCCATCACGCCAGACAGTGAACGAAATATTGCGAGTGTGATCGTCCTGGTTACGGCCCATGATATTGAAAACCATACGGCGAAATAGCTGGATTTGGGCCTGACGGGTAAGGTCCAAATCACGGCAGACCATCAGGGCGGACTCATAACTATAAGAGCCTGCCGAGGTGTAGTCGGCTGTATCCATTGCGCACAGCGTTTGCACGTGAACCTTGTCGCCATCGGCCTTGCGGTCAAACCTGCGCGTCATGAAATGTGCGCGGGGGCCTTCTTCCAACAGCCGGCATTCCGTCATTTCCAGGCCGGCCGCTACGGCCATCAGGTGGTATGCATACTCGATACGGCCGAACCCTTTCGGGTCTCCTAGCTCGCTGGCCTTATCACCCACATCAAATTTCAGCAGCCAGTAGCCATATCCTTCTGGTGCAGTGATCTGTCCGGAACAGATATCCCCTGTTTCGTCGTTGATCGAAATGATGGCCTTGGCCCTTGCTCCACCTGCTGACGAGCCGATCTTGAACAGCTGCTGCAAGGCCTCGTCATCCTTTCCTGCGACTGGTGCAATGGTGATTCCATCGAGTTGTTCCTGGCGCTGGGAAAGGATCTTTCCCGCGAGTTCGACCATTGCATTGAGCTCGATTTTCTCGATCTGGTTACTCGATTTAACCTGAGAGGGGTGGTACTCAAGTGCGCCCATCCCTCGGTTGTGGATGTAGAGCAGCCTTTCCACGGGTGTGAATGTCCGGGGGTCACGGCCGGTCGAGGCCAGCCACGCATCTATCACTGCGTTGCCGAAGTCGTCTGGCAGCGAGTCGGATAGGCAAGGCGGCAAACGTTTGAACGCCTTCTCCGGCAAGGTTGCGAACTCGTATACCTCGCCAGGCTCTGCCGGCATCGTAAGCGGTGCAATCTGCAAGCCGATGGCGCAGAACTCTGGGTCGAATTCGAAGGTGCCCGTGGGGACCGGGCGAGATTCATCCCAGTAAACAACCCCAACACGTTGATCCCAGATACGAACTTCAGCTGTCTTGGCCATCATCATCGTGTCCTTTGATATTTTTCTTGGGTATCAGCAGGGAATTTATAGAGGCAGAGGGTCCTGTTTTGACCCGCTGTCCTTGGCCGAGCGAATCTGTCGACTTTGGTGAGGAGGCACGGATGCGTTTTGTGGAAGTGCTAGCTCTGCTCACCGCAAGGGGACTCACTGGTGGCGGTGTCATCATCGGCGCCAGCAGATCAAGAGCACCCAAACCTCTCAATGTAGAAATCAGGTTGGCGATCGTTCCTTTGCCATTCTCAAGCTTCCCCAGCGTGGGTGAGCTGATGCCTACTAGCTCGGCGAGGCCGTCTTGAGAGATGTTCTTCCTTAGGCGGCGTTCTCGAATAGCCTGACCTAGCGTGGACGCAATAGCGTCGTCTGACATGCGCTGAATCCGCATAACAGAAAGCTCCTTTACGATTAGCGGCCTTTATAGCCCATTAGATCAAGGATTCTTTAGGTTGCTAGCATAGTCTACGCTTCTGCGACCAAAGTCGCTAACACAAAGGAATCTTTAGCTTGATGCCTAAAGTAGCCATCAAGGCTAAAAAAGCTTTGCGTTGTAGCGTAGCTTGGGTTGCGTTGTGTGACGATGATGAGAAGGTGGCTGTATCAAGGGGGCTCAGGTCGCCTAACGCTTTCTGGATAGGAGCAACATCATGCGAACAGCAGCCTTATCTGATCTCGGCATGAGAAGCAGTACCTGCCCGGTAACGCGAAGACAGTATCCGAACGTGTCTCGTAGCTTTGGTGGGCACATTCACATCAGCTACAACCCTAGTAGCAGTGATTATGCTAGTGACACCACGGCTATCGTGGTCAACGGCCAGCTCTTCTTTTTGCTCAACGGCAACCATGCTGAGGCGCTCTGCAAGGCGGCTACCGAGGAGGGAGCAATGGGCTGCGCGGCGTACTTTGCTGAGAACATCAGCTGTGCCAACAAGCACAGCGAGCACGTGATGGCTTCCGGTCTCTGCAACGACCCCTTTGCGCTACAGCAAATTGCCCTGGAGGTGTTCGGCAGTGAAGCCGTGGAGCGCATTGCTACGGCAGCGAAGGCACTTCTGTCTGTGTCGGCCTCAACACGAGAGAGTCACTCCTGAGGAACGGGCAAGGGGTTAGGTGAGAAATAACCCCTTGGTCGGGCCGGTGTCAGATCGCTTCTGCCTTGCGCTGAGAAAGCCAGTTCGTAAAAAGATGAAGTTGGTGCTGCCGATCACCTGGTGCAACAATCTCGGTACGGTATCGCTGCAGGTTATTTTCCACAACGATATCCACCAGGTCCACGGGCAGCATGCAGACCCCGAGCTGATGGGCTGCGTAGAGAAAAGCCACATTGTTGAAGAAGTACTTAGGCTGACATTCCATTCTCGAAAGCATCTGGTCAAGAGAATGATCAGGCTGGCGCACATCCTGATAGGCGCCGTGTTCGTACTGCAAATCGAGGCCTAAAGATTGGGCATTCTGCTCCATGAAGAAATTGTTCAGCTCCGTAATGGAGGTTCGTACTGGCTTGTGAGGAAGTGGCTCATATCCGACCGCTAAGCCATTTGGCATGACCTGATAATCACCGCTAACCGCAAAGCTGACCGCGTAAGCTTTCAGCGAGACCACCTCCTTTCGAAACGCCTTACCGCTTACCCCGGTGATCAACATGAGGCTTTTAATTCGATCCAGCTTTTTGACCATTTGGTGAGCCGGGTAGATCGCAGTAAATCGGGTGCAACAGCCGTATTTGGCTACCAATGCTAAGAGCTCAGAAAAATCCAATTGGCCAGAATCATGAACAACAATCAGCGCGTTACGGCACTCAAACGCCATCACCATGCAGGTCTGAATCTCACCCGTGTACACGCCCTTTGCTGAGCCACCAGTCTCAATGACCGCTGCTGCGTCCTGTCCAATCTCAATAAATCCCTGAAGCGATACCATCCGGTAACTCCATCTGGCTGCGATAAAAATGAGTACTAGCCTAACTATTTCCTGCCAGTCATTGCTGATTCGTTGAGAGCGGCGAGCAGGCTAAACCGGCCGGCATCGGCGCCTTGGTTAGGTGCACACACTTGGGTCGTTAGCTGTGTTTTGAGTCAGCAGGAGCTGCCTGTGTGTAGGCTGCATCAAACCCTGGGTGCCCGAGGTCTACGGTCAGACTGCTTTCCCACTGCGCCTTGCCAGCGTACTTCGCTGCCCATTTCAGGCGTTCGGCCGGGGTGCGTACTACGCATACCCGCTCATGTCGTTTGCGCCAGCCTTTGCACAAACCTTCCATGTCGCGCGAAAAGATGGTCACCAACCGGTACTGAGCTCCGCAGTGCCGGCAACACGCTACACCGTTACTCATTGATCACTCACTCAAAGCCCCCGCCGTCTGGTTGGGCTTTTGTCTGTCTATTGGAGGCATATTTCGAGCGGCTCACTGCCTGGCCTGAGCCAGTAGATCGCGCACGCGACTTATCTCTTCTGGGCTATGGGGTGTGCCGCCTGCATTGATCGAAAGGTAATGATCGAGCAGATCCTCGCGGCGCGTGAAGTCGTGAACCGCGATCTTCATGTGGAAGCGAGCAGGAGAGAATCTTGTCAGAGCTAGCTGTTGAATGTTGAACCCGAACGGCTGGATGTGGCCTGCGCAAAACTGTGTCACAGCAGTGTAGCGCTGCAGACCGTCGACGCATTGCAGGCCAGGTGGCAGGTCGCTGTCGACTGCATCGTAGGTCCAGCTAGGGCAGTTGAACTGCAGCAAAAAGCCACTGCTAGCAACAACGCCGCGCAGGCAGTTCTCGATGAAGTGTAACTGCTGGCTAGGCGTCCACACGTGGCCACGCTGAAAGTCGGGCGTCAAATCCAAGCCGCCGTATCGCTGTGCCATTCGCGCCAAGCTGACTTCGAGGTCATCCCAGGTGAAGTCGGCCTGCCACTGGGCAGAGCGCAGCGGCCTGATCACGCTAAGCGCGTGTTTTTCGAAATCGGTCATTACGTGAGCCATGGTTTGTGGTGCCTTGCTTCAATAACTGGCGCTGAGCCGAGATTTTAATATAGAGGCTTACATTCTCACGAGCTGTGGATGACGCAAGCCAAACCTTACCCGGTTACAGCTTCCACGATCAGGAAGCTCAGAACGGCGATAACAGACAGCAACAACCAGGCTCGCCAACCTTTAGCGGGGCTGATGCCGAAGGCGGCTGAAACAGCGCCAATAGTGAATGCTGCCAAGGTGGAAATGACGCCAGTGCTGGGCGCCATCATCAGTGTGGCAGCCACGAACACCAGCACAAGCATGAGGACAACGGACAACTGCTTTCTGGATATATTCACTAGATGCGCCTGAACAGCAATTGCAGACCCGCGCGGCTATGCCATGCCTGCTTGATACACATGGCATCTTCCTGTTTTTTGCCAGCTTGCAGCCATGAATTCGGACCTCAATCTGGTATCGAACCTACCCACGTAAGAAGAACCTAGCTCAAGGCATCCGCCTGAAGCGCTTGCATATTTGTCCGGCTCGATAAAGTGAGGTCACACCTTTACCAATGGATGACCACCACGATGCAAGTAGCCAGCGACATTCTCTCTGTTCTCAGTCAAGCAACGTTTGACGGTAATAACATGCGGATCGATCTTCATCTTGATCGATCGATGTACACCCGAACCAACAAGGTCGTAGAAGCTGCTGGCGGTGTTTGGAACCGCAAGGCGAAAGCTCACGTCTTTGAATCCCTCGCTGAGGAGGCGATCGAACTGATACTTCTCACTGGGACTGTTGATGCTAAGGCCGACCCAAAGCGGATCTTTCAGTACTACCAGACTCCAGCAGCACTGGCTCAACGTCTGCTTGCAGAGGCCGGCGTAACCCCAGGTATGCACATCGGTGAGCCCCAGGCGGGTAGCGGCCGGATCGCACGTGAGGCGGTTGCACTCGGCGCCAAAGTGTCTTGCATTGAGATCCAGCCCGTTTTGGCGGAATCTTTGAAAGGCGAGGGTATCTACCAGGACGTTATCTGCGGTGACTTCCTGTCCCTGGTACCGGAGCCAAAATTCGACGCTATCGTGGCCAATCCGCCTTTCGCCCTTCAAGCTGACATCAAGCACACGTTGCATGCTTTACGTTTTTTAAAACCTGGCGCTCCGTTGGTCACAGTCATGTCTGCTGGAGTCAAGTTCCGCAACACCAAGCTCGCACAGAATTTTCGTGACCTCGTGGATCGAACTGGGGGCTTCATTGTGGATCTGCCTGATGGTTCTTTCATTGAGTCGGGTACCGCGGTTCATACCGTTATGGTCAAGATCTACAACCGCTAGGAGCAACAGCAAGAGCATCAGCATCAAGGCCCCGTTGGGGCCATTTGCGCCTCTCGGGCAGTCCTAGTAGTCAACTGAAATCGGCAGGCAGAAACGGTTCATCATCGGCAAAGGTGCTGCCTTAGGGGAAAGGCCACTACTACCGAAGTGGCAGAAGTACCTTTTCTCCTAAAGGTCAGACGGTGACCACGTCAATGCGTCGATTCCGTAGCTGCAGCGCTCAGCTGCGAATCGGAGCCTGTTTTGAACGATGCCAAATTGGCGGAGCTACTACCCGAATGATCCTCGGCAGGTGGCTCCAGCTAGAAGTTTTCGGCCCTCTGTGCCCTAAAATGCTCGGTCCTGAACGTGAATGGTTCAACTGTTCTGGTAACACTTCAGGACGCTCTTTGCCTCCAAACAGTACTTGATTGGTCGGGGCTCAGGCGTCTTAGCTGAAGATTTCTCCCGGCCTTCATACAGTGTTTTTACTGCGATCTACAAGCTCCTCAACAGCCCACTCGTAGCCGCTGTCAATCCACTCCAGGAGCTCGCTGAGATCCTCGCTACTAATGATGCTCTGAGTATGGGCAGCCTTTGCTCTCTCAGACAAATTCCGTGTGTGACTTTCAGGATCCTTAAGCAGCGCGTCCTTATCGTTGATCTCCTCCTGGAGGTCAGCGAGAAGCTTTGCGCGGCGTTCGCAGTCAATGTGTGCAGACATTGTGATACTCCCTATAGGCTACGGTTAAAGACATTGGGCCAATGTAGGCCCGTCCACTCGACAAGGAATTCGACGCATGAAACACCAAAATAGATCCGAGCTTGTCGCTCAAGTCATTGCTGAAATGGTTCGAGTGTGGGGCCCCGCCGGCTTTGATGGGAGCGATGACGGATACGCCTGGCTAAATGATGAGTTCGGGATCACTGAGGAGGATGACCTGAGGTGGCAGGACGTGCTTTCCGAGCAGGCAGGCACGCTCGATGTAGATACAGAAGATCTGGATGATGATGAGCGCAGTCGCGTGAATGCATTTCTCAAAGATGAGCCAGCCGTGAAAGCGTTTTTGGATGGTCTGCTTCAGCGCTATCGATCCTCGGGCGAGACCTTCCGACGATAGATACATCCTATCCGCCAAGGAATCAGCCGGCGGTCTTGCGATTCAAGCTTTCCGTGCGAGCCTTCAAGGCAAGACGGGTCGGCCATCAAATTGAATTGCTCCTGCAGCCATGACTTTGAAGTGTTGACGTCCGCTGCGTATCAGCTGATCGCAGAGGTGGCTGATAGGCCCGTAAAAACTCTCGCTGCCAGCTCAACGATTGAGTGCAGCATTAGGAACCCCTCACGCATGACCAGAAAGCTGACCACAGCCCAAACATCTGCCTTAGATCTGCTCCGCGCTTCTGGCGGAGGCCTAGATTATTGTCCTGACGTCTATGGATTTGCGGTGCCCGGTGCCCCCCGTTCCGCACGCATAGTGATGGGTACCGCCAAAGCGCTGGTTGATGCCGGCCTGGTGCACGTGTCTCGAACAAAGCCATTGCGTGGAAAAGATGTACCGGATCGCCTGGAGCTGTTCGAGGAGCCCGCCGTCTCGGATGGCTCACGTTGACTCCCGCGGTCATTTTAGATTTGACCCAGCCAGGGGGACAAATTAACAGCACTCACTGCTGTGACGCTGGGATAATTTGCGACCTACTCGAAAGTATTTTTTTGCTGCCTAGGGCACTGAGCTAAAGGAAAAATAATGTCGTTCAAATCATTTGATGTTACTGAAGATCCAATCACTCAGCAGCAAATCGACGAACACAGTAGTTGGGCACGCCTCAGGCTAGTTCACGAGGCGCTCTATGCATTTGTATATGTGGCGATGTCAGTAAGTATATTCATGGCATTTCATGAGCCAGGTTTGATCACTGTCAGCCTGACTCTTTTGCTGATTGCCGCTGCGGGGGGATGCGCCAAACACTGCACGGTGCGGGCGATGGCTCGTGAAAAATTAGCCGTGGTGGATGAGCATTATTTGGAAAAATTGGCACTCCTGTTCGATGAAGATCTCGCCCCGGCAGTAGTTCGATACCGCAATCAAGTTTCCAGTCAATCTCGCGAGTTCTGTGTTGGGGAGTATGAGGCCTTAAATTCATACAACTTCCACTGGCATAGAGAGCTGTATGAGTTTTCCCAGCTGGAGAAGCTGAAAACCAAGGTCTACTCAGCGGCTGGCAGCGGCCACTGATTGGCCGGTAACCTTGCGATGAGGTATAGATCTCTGAAAAATCTGCCAGGTGTTCATCCTGGAGTTTAACGCGTCACGCGGATGTGCTGGTCAGTTTCGCAAGCCTCATTGAGCAGCTGGGCTCGACCTAAGGTGCGTTCCGCGCTTCGATGCCCTAGGGCTGCACAGTCCAACGAAGTAACTTCTGGAAAGGGTGGCTTAGGTGATTCTATGGTTGAGTCACCGAAACGGTGGTACCGCCGGTGCCGGTTTGGCGTTGTCGAGATCCAGAGCTGTGACCTTGAAGGTGAACCCGGCTTTCTGGCTCTGCAAAACAGTATTGCTTTCGGGGATACCCTGGGCAAGCTGCTCGTATGCCTCCCTCAGCGCAAGCTGAAGATCTTCAGGGGTTGCCCCATGAAGGTTAAGAGCGACGTGAACTTGATACCGCAAGTGCTTTTCCAAAAGCATTCCTTGATGTCTGTGTAGGTGCATTACCTCCCTGGTGATTCCAAAGAGGGGAAGAACTGGCATGGCGGTTAGGTTAGGCCATACGGTGCATCTGCATCAGAACCAATGCAGCTGACCGCTGGGGCTCCACCATGTAATCCAACAGATCTTCTGCAGCGACGTTTGTCACCTCGGCATAAGCAGCTTCGGGAGTGATGCCGTAATGAGTCGCGATCGAACCCAGAATCAACTCCTTGGCTTCGCTACTAATGACTGAGAGGAACTGCTCGTTACGGTTCGGCATGTACATTTTCCTGGGCTGCTGTTCAGACGAACTGATGATGGTACAACGCAAAGAGGCTATGTTCGGTAGGCCGTTTGCCTTACTTTCGGCTTCGTCCAAGGCTGACATAATCGCCTCGAAGCGGCGAAGACTGCGCAGGTACAGGCCGATAATTAAAGCAGCGACCATGAACTGCCCTAACGAGGTGGTCAGCGGAACCGCTTCGAAGAAGAGATTCACAAAGCCGGCAATCATAAGGGCTCCGGCCACGCCCACTGCGAGCAACCACCAGGTCGAGTTGCTCAAGGCACGCTTCATTTCGCGTATACGCAGATCAGTGCCGCAGCGCTGACTGCAACAGTCTCTTGGGCTCATCCTGCTACGTTCCTAGCTTGTGGGTTCGGTGTAGGCATGGCGCCTATCTCGATCTCTGTATGGGATCTGGTGCTACTTCACTGGTGTGCAGACTTTGTCAGTAACGAGCCACGACTCATGACCTTCGGCTCCTGGGCCCTTAGCTCGGTTCATCGTCAGAACGCATTCCTGATTTTTGGTCGTAACCTTGACCGTTGCGCTATCGCCAATAATTGCCGGCTCATCTGAGACCATAGATTCCTGACTCAAAAACTCGTAGGCCAGCATTTTAACTTGGGCTGCGTTGAGCTCATGCGTCGCGGCTGACCATGGCGGATTTACGTAGACAGAGAAGGTGGTGATCACCATGCCAGCAACGGCAATGCCACGTACCGCCCGGTCACTCTTGGCCAAAAGAGAAACAGCAATCAACAGGATGCTTAATGAGGCGGTAAGGAAATTGAAGCCGATGTACGCACCAAGTTTTCCAATAGCGTAGATGGTCACGCAAAAAATAACTGCGAAACCAGCGCACTGCAAAAGTATTGTCCACTCCTTGCGGGAGCGCTCAAGCTTGGTATCCGCCCGTTGTTTATCTAGGTTGCCTTTCATTTATTTTCCTGCGTTAGTCATCGAAGAATTGGTTTTGGAATTGGTTCACCTGAACCATCACTGGTATCGCATCAGTCGTGCGTTATGAGTCATTCCCGGCCGTAGGAGGCATGAACGGATAGAGCTCATTCTCCATCCAAACCGTGTACCGTTCCGGTTCAAATACCAGCCCAGTGCTTTTGCAAAATTCCCATTCAGTTCTGAAGGCTTCAGCGGTCAGCGAGGTGTGTAGTTCTTGACGCCATTCAAAAGTCCCAATTCGGCCGGCCTGGAACTGCTTCACATGCCCTCGGCCTTCAGAGTCAGTCCAGTTGACCCCGTACACGAGATAGACCGGGCATCCAGGGCGGCGGCGATCAATCTTTGCATAGCGCGTAATCCCTACCCGTCCGAGGCTGCGCTTATGCAGCATTGGAGCTGCGCGAAACCCCCCTCGACCATTTCCAGCTTTGGGCAGCTGGCCAAGCAGAGTATCGCGCCAGTTCACCGCAGCCTGAAGTGCGAGCGCTTCGCTGCCAAATCGCGACCAGGCGAAGGTGGCGGAGTATTCACGGTCACCTCGAACGATTCTGACCTGATAGGCCTCGTAGCCGAGCTTGATAATGTTGTCTGGCAGTTGGCGAGGTGGCGCGGGCATCGGTATCTCTAAACAAACGGATCTATGAACAGCCAGCTAAGAATTCGCTAGGGCAGGGTGTGTCTATTTTCGGTCGATCAATGGGGCTGTGAGGGCATTATCACGATTGCCAGCCCTATAAGAGTTATCACTCCAACTGCAGCGAAACCACTCAATACTGGGCCAAGGCGCTCGCGAGGCATCTGCCCGAGCCATCTACCAAGAACTGCTGCGATAACCAGAGCTGTAAGGAAGATCCCGAATGGAACGATTTGCGGCTGTACTGCCGTGAATATGGCATCGAGCTTGACCGCGATAGCGCCCGGACTAGAAACCGTTTCGGTGACCTTCATCTCTTCTCCTAACTGGTCAGCGGGGCCGATACATACGAGCCTCGCACGAAATTCCTTTGATGCAATATGCAGCTAGCAAACATTGCCCGATAAGGTGTCTGCCGCTGGATGCTGCTTAGGTGAGCTCCTAGCCTTTTGCGAGTGCCTTGCTGCGACGTTTCAATGCTGCGATCTGTGAGTTTACATCCGTGAGTTCCGCTTTGAGTGAGTCCAGTTCTGATGCATCGGTCTCGTCGGCTATAGCTCCAATCAGCCACTCGGCTTCATCCATTTGGGATGCCAATTCATAAGCGAGCGCTGCACGCTTCGTGGTGTAAACGCCGATTGGCAGGTCTGCCCCTACCTTAAACTGCCTGCGATATCCGCTCCAAATGTTCGGAAGCCAACCTACGTCACCGGTCTTTTTGGACAGCTTCCCCCAAGTCGCGACGTTTTTCATCGCGAGGTTGACCACTTTCGGAACCTCGAAGCCTTTTGCGACAAGGCTTCTGCCTGCGAACGTTTTCGAGTTTCGACGTGCACGAATATTCCGCACAAACCATTCCTCGAATCCCGTTTGTACCTTGCCCTCATCAACTGACGCATACGCTCTGTAGAGCACAGCACCTACCTTAATTCGGCTGGCCGGGAAGGGTTGCTGCTTGGGGATGCTCATAGGGTTACCGTGCGTGTAATTGAGGGCAAGAATGCGGGGCGATCAGCCACAAATTTGAGTTCGGGTGATGACGCAACGCTGCTTCTTTAGATGCATGGATTCTCCCACTGCTGTGAGTAATGCAAGCCACAGTTTGCCCCGATTCCGGAGCGGATTTGTTGGCGTCCTTCGTGGACAGCGATCCGGCCAAGTCGGTACCCGCCGGCTGGGTGCGCAAACCGTTTTACTCCCGTGAAGGGGCGAACATCGAGCTGCATACGGCCGATGCTCAGCATGTCAAAGTCGACGGTCCATACACCGATGCACCGTACATTTTGCAGCAGTGCGCGGCCCTGCCTAAGTACGGGGAAAGCTACTCGCTTATCGGATCGTGGGTGATAGGCGATAACGCAGTTGGCATTGGTATCCGTGAGGATGATTCCCTGGTGACCAAGGACACCAGTCGGTTCGTGCCTCACATAATTCTGGACTGATGCTTCAAGGGGTGTCTTTACCTCGGTCGCCGCTGTGCCGTAGCTCACCGTGGCACTTAAGTCGACACCAGGAATTAGCGTCGCGCATCGCCTTCTGCATTCTATTAGTCCTGGTTGAACAGGCGTAAGGAGAAGCCAAGCATTACTGAAACGAATCCGAGAGTGCTCACAATGCCGTTGATATCACCGAATAAGAACAGTGAGCCGAGCAAGCTATTTCCGAGAGCGAAGGCAGCGATCCCACCGATGCCTCCAGCTACGACCCCGATGCCTGCGATCAAGACAGCTACGAAGAGGATTGCAATAAAGGTTTCGCTGTTGATGCCACCTTCGATGCCTGCTACGTACGCGAGAATTGAATTGAGATCTAGAATTTGTGCTCCAATGATTAAGGAGCCAATGCCTAGAAGTATCAGGCCCAATGATCTAAGTAGCGTAGTTCGATCGCTGAGTGACGATAGTGAATTGAGGCCTGGTTGTGCATTTTTCATGATAATCCTCTTAGCCTAGGGATCAGACCCTTGGTCTATGTTACTGGCAAGGTTGGGTGCCACTGGACAGGTGAATCACAGAAGTTCCTTTTACCTGCCAAATAGTGAGATTTGCGGTAAAGCTTTGGGCGGGCGGCGTGAACGCGCTTCTGCCAGTTTACGGCCATGCAATGTTTCTTCGTTTCGTAATTCATTGAAAAGACCGATCGTGCTGATCACAAACCGGCCTAGGTCAGTCTAACAACCCCCCAGTAATTTCCAACTATTCCGTGCCGACCCTGACGTCGCGCCTGAAGAGCGCGCTCGAACCGGTTACACGTATCTGCCACAGGGCATCGCCAGAAGCTGATCAACGTCCTTATGGCTGCCGGCGGCGCCGATACCAAGTTCAGCATCATGTCTTCAAGCAGTAGTGAAGCGGAGCATGACCACGCGAGCCGGCTGCGCGGCTGAAGAATGCAGCACACTCAGCGCTTAGGCAGGAACAAATTGATTCGCAAGCAGCGCTTTGTACAGAGGTGATACATCAAGCATGTCGATGCTGAATTCATACGCTGGGTCTTTTCATGGGAGACCGGTGGAATCCAGGTGAACTCTTCAGATGAACCCCAAAAATGGGCCTAACTAAAGGCTTGCATATTCAGGGAAACAGCGACAATGGAATCAACTCCCCGACTGAGCCACCCCCTACAGGGCTGATGCAATGACCGTTACCCAAACCAACACCCAACATCATCCTGCGGCCGCAAGCGGCTGCGGTGAGGGCGCGGGTAAGGCGGTGCGCCTCAGCCGTGAGCAGCTACTTGCAGCACTGATCAGCAGTGGCAAGGACTTCAGCAGCTGGTGGAACAAGTCGGGCGAGTTCCTCGCGCAGCATGAAATCAGTGTGCAAGAACTGATGGAGGCAGCGTTTATGGCAGGCACAGTTCGAGCTGGTGCTGCATCTGGGCTCATGTCGGCTCCTCCCGTCCCGTTAGAGGGTCCTTTTACGGGAGAGACGCACTTCGACATCGAGCCTGAGGTGTTCAGCCACTGTGAGAACGGCGGCCGTTACGAGGTGATCGGCACCGCGATTGGTGAAGGGGCCTTTCAAAATGCTGAAATGCTGGTGTACCGGTGCATGGAGACGGGATTCTTCCACTTTCAATCGCCGATTGATTTCGAACATTCAATGGTCCTGACTGATTGCCCTCATGCATTTGCCGAGCCCGAGGAGGGCTCTCCGTAACTGGCGGTGATGGTGTGAAAGAATTTGGGGTTACCAGGCAGATTCAGAAAATCTGGATGCCTGGCAAGCGAAGCAAAGGAGATCCGAAGCAATTGTGTGACCAACTCAAAACACCGGTGATTGTGGCGCACATCACCTACATCGAGTGCCCGCACTGCGACACCCCGCAGCAGGGATTCATAACTGACCCGCGGGGTGGCTCGTATTCCTGTGAAAATTGTTCCCAGGAATACCATGTTCCCGTAGCAGCTGAAATTGACTTTGGCTAATCAATCCTTCTAAGGAATCACTGTGTCCAATACGAACAAGCCACTTCTGACCCAGCACTTGACCCCAGATGAATCGGCACTGGTCGAGCATTATCGGGCTCTGTCCCCTGCTGACCAGGCTGGCGCTATGACTATGCTCGGCTCGATAGCTCAGCTCTTCCGAGTAAAGAAGCCTGACACGCCTGTAGGACGCGTGCTTCACTAAGCACCCTCTAGGGCTAGGAACAATCAGCAAAGATGAAGACCATGCATTGCGCGCATGCAGATAAGGCGGTCCACTTCCTCCGTGACATTGGCTTATCTGTTGACATCGTCCCCGGGGCAACTGGTTTCGTTGAGCACGTTGTCATCACTGCGGGCGGTCTGCAGGTCGACCCGCGAGCTCCCGCATCCGGGATCCTCCATGATGCTGCGCATATCGCGTTGATACCCTCCAGGTTCAGGAGCTACATGAGTGGCGACCTTGGGGCAGGGATGAAAAGAGCCTTCGAGGAGCTGAACAGCATGGATCTCGACCCTGACAGCCCTCTAGAGCGTGCTATGGTCCAGAGCAGTGATACGGAAGCAACCGCATGGGCCTGGGCAGCCGGCCAGGCTGTCGGGATCCCTGATGAAAAGATCATTCTTGATGCTGAGTACGAGGGCGGGGGAGCCTGGATCCGCACCTGTCTTGCAGCTCGATCTTATGTGGGCATCAATGGTCTGCAACACGCGGGCTTCTGCGTAATTCGAGCCACTCCGTACCGGGCGCTCCCAGTTTATCCCAAACTCGCTTTTTGGCTGCAGCCCTAGGCAGCAGTTCTGCACCTGGACAGCGTGTGTGCACGCTTGTCGTCACAGCCCTACATTCCTTCGCACCTTCCGTATGAGCTCGCAATTCGGCCATATATGAGGCCAGAACTGAGAGCTCGTGTCCGCTTGTAAGTGGAAAAATTAAGCCAGTCACCGATCCACCGGCCATCTAGCCAGTGAGTTACTTTCCGCAAGGGCCGAACCCTGTGGGTGGGTAACGTTGTTTCGCCAGCTTGGCGCAGGCCTGTCGTGGCTTTCTACTTTCAGCTCGTGGAAGAATCGCGTTTGCTGTCGCTGCGATAAGGGACCTGTGATGCCCACTTCATCCACGCCTTTACGGACACACTCAATGAACACGCAAGCGCACATTGAATTGCTATCGGATCAACGGGGTGAAAGTGCACCGGATAAGCGGACCTTGCTAGGTACAAAAAACCCGGCGCGGTGGCCGGGTTTATTGTCAGAGGCTTCGTGAGGTCGAGAACGACCCGCTGGTGCCGGAGCTGGACGTGCTGAATCCTCCTCCGCTCGACCCCCAGCTGCTGCTAGTACTGAAGGAGCTGCTACTGGTCTGTGTCGGTACGGACTGCCGGGAGCTGTCGAGGTGGCTAACCACGTGATGATTGGAAAGTTTGCCTGCCATGTAGCCCAGGATCAGCGAGTCCAGGTTGAGACTGTCGCTGTAGCGATAGCTGCTACTCGTATAGCGGCTTGAGTCGATATCTCGCTCCAGGCGTTTGGCACGATCGTAGTCGCTCTGCGCAGTAGCCTTCTGTGCGGCTATTTGTTTCATCCGTTCGTGAGTGGCGGCCAGATCACTGCGCAGCTTGGTGATCTTCTGCACCTGCAAGTCATCAGCTTTGTCAGGTGTCTGCTTGGCCATGGCCTCTAGGTCTTGTAGTGACTTGGATTCGAATTCACGGCTGAGGGTTTCGTTGGCCTTCAGGAAGTAGGGATCCTGCTTATCTGCATAAGTGACCAGCTGATCTTGAATGGTGCTGGCACGCTTTTTCGCCTCCTTTGCTTTGAGCTCAGATGCAGCCAGCTTCTCTTCCAAGGCAGGGACTCCAGCCGCGGAGTGCGCTTTGTCGAACATCTCCTGCAGCAGGTCGACGTTTTGTTCCCAGGCTTGCTGCAGGACTGCAAAGCTGTCGGTGTTGGCTTTGCGCATTGCGAGCAGGGTCTGCTCGCTGGCGAAGTTCTGGTTGAAATTGCAAAGCCCAGCAATCCAGCGATCCAGCTGCCGCACCAGGTGGCCGCGGTGATATTCGACGGTTCCGTAATGAACCTTGCGCAGATACTGAAACAGGCGGTCACTGTCAAAGGCCTTGAGCTTGGCTGCGCACTCGTGCTCGATCTCCTGATAGTTACCGCGAGAGGCGTCGGCCAAGGCTTTGGCATTCGCGGTGGCCTGCTGGAGGTCCTGGTAAGGCTGCAGCGCATAGAGCCCAACATTCGCATCATGGACAGTGCGTTCGATGTTGGTGGAGATAGTGCGGGCATAGTCGAGTTGCGCTGTGATCTGCGCTTCCTGCGTTTGCAGTTCATCACGCAAGCGTTTCTCAAACGCGCTACGCTGGTCGAGGACATGCTGGATGGACTGGTATGCATCTGCGTTGCCATCGATCTGGATGGAGGCGAAATCACTGTAGGCTCGGCGCAAGCTGTGCTTGATGCGCAGCTCTTGCTCGTTCTCAGACGACAACTTCGATTCTAAAGCGCGGAGCTTCAGCTCATGGTTGCGCGTGTTGGATCGAACCGTATCGATCATTGTGCTCGATTTCATGGGCTTACCACTCCGTGATCATGTCAGGTTTGCCGATGACGGCACGTTCGAAGGTTAGGGAAAGCGAGTTCGCCGGCTTGTGGCCCATAGCGTGGTCGTCAACATGACCGTCCGCCTTCTTGTCATCGTACGCTGCGTTAAATTGCTCCTCCGTAACGCGCACACCAAACACGTTGACCAGCTTCGTTTTCCCGGTTTCTGAGCTCTGAATCCGGACTGGAATGACGTTCCCTGCCTTGTCGGTGGCTTCGGTAAGCAGGTACCAAGTCTTGCCACCCGATGGATCGTAGTTTCGCTCGATCATCGACGGTCGATTAGCACGACTGACAACGTCGAGGCTCAACGGCATCGCGGCGAATGCCATTAGCGCCTTCGCGTCGGCAATGCTGGCCGATGTCTGCTGGGGATCGAGATTCGAAATACCTGCCTCGGCCGCGGCCAGCATCGGAGCAAACTGAGCGGCGTCTGAACTGGGTAACTTCATGCTGGTGATACCCAAGCGAAGGTTGGCCAAATCGTCGGCCATCGGGCGCATGCTTCGATAGGTGCTGAGTACTGCATCCAGATTACTGACTGCATTTTTGGCCTGGTCTAGGCGAGTCAAGTCGGCGTAACTGAGAGCCTCGTTTGCGGCCATGTAAGCCTGCTGGATAAGCGGGAGGCTCAGGGCAGCCTGGTTTTCGGGAGAGCTAATGATGTTGGCCAGGTCCTTCGAGGCGGATGCGATCGTTTTTGCCCCACCCAGTGACTGCTGCACAACTTCAAGGCCTTCCTTCGCCTGTTTCAGTGATTTCGCTGCATCCTCGGTCTGGGCTGCAGCCTGCTCACGATTTGCTTCGGAAACCGCCGCCGGCAGTGTGACGTTTGCTTGGGATTTAACCGTTGGCATTCTCTCACGCGCCATAGCCACAAACCGCACTGATGCCGCTGGTGGAAGTTCAGACAGACCGGCCTCCACTTGGTCTGCAAGAAGCTCCTGTTTCTTCACTTCCGCAATAATTCCGGCGCTCAAATGGCGGAGTGACTCTACATGCTCCTGGATCTTGGAAACCTGGTAGGCATCATAGCGATGCACCGCGTAAATGCCGCCAAGGCCCGTTGTCAGACTCAGGGCCAGCGCCAGGAGTGCAGGCTTGCTCCACTGCGATCGGGTGATGAAGACTCGCGCAAAAAGGCCAGACAGTAATCCTACCTTTGGTGCTTCATAGGTCAGACGGCTCGCGAAATACTCCCGCACGCCCTGATCTACTAGTGAGTCATCGAACTCGATGCCCTTAGCTTGGTAGTACTCGCGGATGCGAGCTGCAACGGCCTGCCGGCGTACTGGTAGGTCAAGATGCTTCTGCACCTCGATCTGGGCGTGCCGTAGCTCGTCGATGAGGGCCATTGCTCCCATCTGTTCGGTCAGTGTAACGGCGCTCATATCAGGCCGCCTTCTGCATCAGGGCTGCGTATCGGCGCTTGCTTTCCTCTGTGATCGACTCGATCTCTTTGGAGGTGTCGGAAGCCTGTTTTCGAAGATCATGGATCATCTCTTGGCTTTCGGTTTGGAAGGCAACAACGGCGTCTGCCAGGGCCTGAACTGAAGTCACTTTCATGTTGGACCCGTAGCCAGCCCGCAGTGCAGCTTTCAACTGATCGCCGCCGGTGTTTGCTTGTGCCTCGATGCCGGCATTGATGCCGTCAGACATAGCGTTGATGGTGTTAGTGGCTTCGGAGAGCCCCCCAGCGGAAGTGAAGGATGCTGACAGGCCCGTCAGTACTACCTCGTTGGTAGCGAAGAAGCTGACAGCTCGTTCGTACAGTCGCTCCTTGACGGTGTGGTACTGGCTGAGTCGGGCGAATACCAGCTCTGCGGCGTTGTATGCATTCTTCAGCTGATCGGCGATATCAGTAATGATCTGGTAGCGTTTGTCTTCGTCTTGGACGTTGCGCTGAGCTTCGTCTCGCGCCAGCTCTAATCGCACGCGATCAGCTGGGTCAAGTTCCACGGCTTCGAGCGCAGCGTTTGCCAATATCAGGATTTGGCGCTTGGTCTCCAGCTCAGCGGAGGCGATCTTTTTTACTTCGGCAGCGTCCACCTCGGACTGTTTCATCGCGAGCCGGTAGTCCTGGTAGGCGTTAAGGATCAGAGTTTCGATCTGAATCTGTTCCATCGAAGACCGGGCCACGGCCAGATAATCTTCACGGATGGCGTTGAAGCGATCGGGGATGGAGCCGCGATGAAGCTTCATCCACATCAGCTGTACGCGCTCACCAAGCTGCAGCTTACCGTCTTCCATCCAAGCAACCATTTTCTTGGCGTCATCGCGAATGGAATCGAAGTTGGCTGTGATTGCGGCGTAACGAGTAGAGAAGTCCATACCCTGAATCTTTTCGCGCACCGCGGCGTTGAAGACTGTCGCCTGACTTAGCGTGCTGGCGATGCTGGTTACCCGAACAGAGTCATAAACCGAAACGCGATCCAGCAGCGCCAGCACTGGCGCTTGCTCCTGTGGGAAGGTGATACCAAGAGAGCGCAGGGAATCAATGGAGCGCTGCAGGTAGTTCGTTTGCATGAGCGTATTCCAGTTCAGTACTGATGAAGACCGTCAGTTTCCACTGGTTCAGCTAATTGCAAGAGGTCAATCAGTCCCCCAGAAGGGGGACGAATTGAGAAATGCGGTTAGAGATCCCTGGTTGTCAGGGGAGGGGATGTGCCTTCTCTCTCCATGAGCACTTGGGAAAGTTAGTGCATCCGTAAAAGTCCCCATACCGACCAGGAATGAGCTTGCGAAGCCCGTCCGCGCAGGATGGGCACGATTGGGTGATGACTGCTTCGCCTGACTGGTCAACAATCTGAATCTCATTCCTCTGTGCAAGCTCAACCAGGAATGAGGACTGTCTGTTCTGAACGGTGAAAATGAATATCCCGCGCCGTGCTCTTGTCAGTGCGACATAGAACAACCGCCGCTCCTCGGCGAATGGATAATCCTCCGGGACGGGCATAGCACACTGCAGTACCGGATCATCAGCGATCTCGCTGGGGAAACCCTTGCGGCCCCTGATGACGTTCAACAGAAGCACATAGTCTGCCTCCGTGCCCTTGCTGCTATGCACCGTCGAGAAACTGATCAGAGTGTCTGATCCGCAGATATCGGCCAGCTCGCTCATGTTGTCAGGAAGGTCGCTTCGGTACCGCCCTAGCAACATGATCGTTGGTTTGCGCGGCTGGTCCCACACCGACGCTAGCTTAGCTGCTATGCGGGCGACTGTTCGGGCCACTAGGCTGGGCAGCTCATTCGAGTTCGTGGCCGCTAAGCACTGAATCGTTTGGCCTCTTACGGTCGAAGCTGTTCTGACCACCTTGGGAATCTGAATAGGATTTTGCTGAACGAAGTTGCTGGAGACTCTGCAGATCTCCTCGGGGCAACGGAACGTCTGTGTCAGCTTTAAGACGGTACCGGAACCATAGAACGCCTGGAAATCGCGCATCACGCTCATGTCTGCTCCAGCGAAGCGGTTGATGCTTTGTGCATCATCGCCGACTGCAGTAAGAAACGTATCGGGCCGTGCCGTGATTGCACGTAGTAATCGTGCTCTGCCTGCCGAGGCGTCCTGGTACTCGTCTGCGATCACCAGCTTGTAGGGTGATCGGTACCGACCGGATTCAGCGTGCTCGATGGCCATGTTGATCATGTCGTCAAAATCGACCGTACCCGTTGCGTTGAGGTCTGACTGCCAGCGACCAAGAACCATTGCATACAGATCGATAATCAGCGGACCGCGGACAGGGTCGACCTGGCCGGCACGCTTGCTGAGCTCCTCAGGAGATAGTCCGTTAGCTTTGGCGTGCTGCATGATGTTGCGCAGGATCCGTGCGAGGGCTTCAGATTCCAATGGTGGGCGCCCAGGCGGTTCTCGCCCAAGGTCTGGTGACAAAGTCAGGCCGCGGCTTTCAAGTGCCTCTTGCAACGCCGGTAAGCCGGTGCCGGACATCAGACTGTGACTTGTGGTCTCGAAGAGGTCGGTGCTGTGCTGCAGATGTAGAGCACGCTTCCAGGCAACCCCCTCCTCATAACCCTTGAAGCTAATCGGGGCTTTGCCGCGCGCGTCTAGCGCAAAGTGCTCGTGATAAAGATCGATAGCCGGGTAGTAGAAGTCCGGATGGTACTGGCTGTGTTGCGCATCGGCGGTATCGAAGGCATAGGGAGGTTCGTACTGATACTCGACACCATGAAAGAAAAGCCAATCAGCAATCAACTGCTCTTGCCGGCTCTTGACCGTTTCACCGCGGCAGGTGATCAGCTCTTCGTCTCCCGGCTGCGTGCTGGCGCCGGATGGGTTGCCGATTGGCTGCGCAAACACCCGGCGCACCAGCATCATTTTTGCTTTGAATGTTCGGTCGGTTTCGCTGAGGTCCTTCATGATCTGTTCCACCTTGGCGAGATCATTACTACCTTCCAACCAGGGAGCGGGGCGCGGCTTTAACCCCGTTGCCTCACCTATCACTGAGAGTCCAAAGCTATGGAATGTCTTGCAGGCAATCTGATCTGCGCCGGGGAAAGCCTTGAGCCGTTTCTCAAGCCTTTCTTCTAGCTCTCCAGCGGCGTCGGAGTTGAAAGCCAGCATGAGAATCTCTTCAGGACGGGCAATGCCGGTCTGAATTGCATAGGCTGCCTTTGCCACCATAGTCGCGGTCTTCCCCGATCCTGCGGCAGCCACCAACAGCAGCTTAGAATCGAAACAGACAACCGCCATCCGTTGCTCTTCAGTTAGCGGAGTGGTTTCCAGTGTGTCGAACAGCGGTAAAGCCTTCAGTTCTTCGAACAGAGATTCATTGAGCCTGCACAGGGCAAGAGACAGTCCTTCTGCCGGCCGCGAGGGCGGTGCGGGGAGAATAGCTGGGTAAGCCTCACTCGCGCCTAGGATGGCAGGGTGGGTGGCTATATCATCAACGCTGAGCCCACAGGCAAGTATCGCCGGCGGACATGTTCTGACCAGATGCTCCGCCATCCAGGATGGGTGCCAGCGCTTTGGTATCTGCCTGGATATCATGATTGCCCACTGCTCATATTGCTCGACAGCCTGGTTGCCGGCTACAGCGACTTGTTTGTGGAGTAGTGCCAGGAGAGACACACTCCAACGCCGGGCATGTGCCTTGTTGAGCCCACAGGCCTGCAGAACATCTCCGTTAACCATTCGGATACTGACCCGCGCCCAGATGAAACCAGGTGCATGATCTACGCCAGCAATCGCGAGCAGCGGCCAGCAGCTCTCCTTGCCATCAAGCACAACTGTCAGGGAGGGGCTACTGGCTTCTGCCTTGAATCTGGCGGAGCGAGTGAGGCGCGCGCTAATGAGGGTGTTGGTAAGAATCATGGCGGTGATCTGCTCGATCATGCAGAAAGTGGATATTGAAGAGCGAACTCCAAGCCAGCAGTGAGCTGCTTGGGTCACACAAGGCATGGTTGACGTTCATACCAGTACGACCGCTTACAGCCTGCCCAAGTGTTAGTAGCTGCCCACGTTTACCCGACTGGCTGGAGCGCGTTGCGTGCTCCTACTCTGCCGCATGCCCGTAAGCAACGGTCCCTTCGTAGACACCGACTGCAGATGTACTTGATGAAGGTGAGTGTTCAGACAACGAGGTCCTTCTGGTTATGTTTGTGTGTTTTCAACCATTGAATAGCCTTCATCCGAACTGCAGAGGATGAATGACACCCCCCAGTAAAAATGGCTTTGAATCAGGCTTTTCTGAACCCGGAAGCAAACCGGGTTTTCATGTTCAAACTGCTTCGAGCCCGGATGGGTACAGGGTAGCCAGTACTCTGGTCCGGAGCTGGCAAACCGTTTCCTTGCAGTCCTGATCAGCTGGTCGACCAGATCCTCTTCGGCATAGGTAAAGGTGAGGTGGAGCCGGTCATCACCAGGCTGAATTTGCTCGGACCTGCCGTCAAATGAAGCGCCTACCCCCAGATCCACAAAGACACTTCGTAGTCTCTCATTCAATGCACCTAGTTGCTTTACCTGGCTCATGCGCCTTGCCTCGTACTAGTTGAAATGGGCTGCCAGCACGTTCCCACAGCCAGGTTGCAGATCGGGTGAAGTCTGACCCTCAATCAGGGGCAGACTGGGCAAAGCTCACCGGCGCCGGCGGGGATGATCATCCTCATGGCGTATACCGGTAACCGGTGTGGAGTGAAATTGAACTATGCAGACCGTAATCAAAACTGACGTTGGTAGCTGGCAGGACCGGTGCGGGGTCTTGAAGGTTGTGCAAACTGACCGCTATGGCTGCGGGATCGCATGCTTGGCCATGGTTGCCGGCATTCCCTACGAAGTAGCGAGGCAGCAATTCAACGAGTACGGTCTCGGAATCAGGCGCGGCTGCCGGCCGGCGTATTCGACAACCACCAGCGAATTGATAGGCGCGGTCGGGCGGAGTGGGCTGTTAGTACAGCCTAGGCGGTGGCGAGGCTGGAGCGATTTTCACGGCTTAGGGATCCTCAAGGTCCGTGATGACTGGCGCGGAAAGAAGGGCAAGTGGCACTGGGCTGTTGCTTTTCGCCACAACGAGTTCGGGGTCGTGGTGTTCGATCCACATGAGACAACCCCCTCATTTGAGCAGATGCCCATGGATGTAATCTGTATCGACTTTCGTTATTACGAGCCCAAGGGGCAGTGGCTGCAGGTTGAGCAGCGAATGCCTCTGGATGTCGCCTAGTGATGAGGGGAATCGAGCTCCGGACCAGGTCGTCTAGGTCGTCTTCCTCCAGGTGAATGGATTCAGAAGTTATTTCTGTGGTCATTGGGCCAATCGATACTACGAAACAGTCCAGTATCCGGCCTAGGCGTTGGGGTACCGGCGCTTAACTAAAATCGCTACTGCAACGATGCCAACCGCTCCCAGAAAGTTGCCCAGCAATACGTCGTAGGCGAACCATTTGACGTCCAAAAGCGCCACGCATATCAATTGGGCAAGGGCAAGGTTAATGAAGATGCCGAGGAGGGCGATTGGCCAAGGGCCGGCATAGGTGTGGCGTGCTGATGTAAGGAAATTTCCGTGCTTCGTCATGCCAAATTCACTCATCAATTGGCTTAGATATAACCGGGGCGCTGGTTAGCGGTAGTGAGCATGGGGGGCGGGTGTTAGTCGAGACGGACCAGAATTCAGGTTCCTCACGGGCGGTTATCGTCAGGGTGGCGGATGCACCAGTCTTGCCGCGGTTAGAGAGCTCCTTGAGCCGGTCCCAGCTGATGGTAAGGGAACCGGTGTAGCGATCCTCTGGAATGATGATCATGTGTTTAGCCTTGAATGTTTCTACGGTGAAATAATCGCGAGCAGTTGTTATCAACAAGTCATTTACTGGCGCTGTAACGGATCCATTTTCCGGTGCCTGCCAACCCATCAATCTTGCGAAATACGATGCCTGGTTGAGCCATAGCTACGGCTTCATCTGCATCATTCGCCAGGTGCCCATATGTCACAAGCTCATAGATGCTAAGGCCAAGCAATTCGGCAGCAATCTTACGCGACGTAGTAGCCACCATACCTTCATCTCTGCCGCCAAGCGTGCAGCAGTAGACTTTCAATTTAGCCATTTCAAGAATGCCCTTTCCGATGCATTGCATTGTCACAGTGCCGTACAGCCTGACGGCATGCTGGCCCTAGGCGCAACGTTAGCAGAATTGATAGCCAAGCCGACATAATGGCCAACTTTGGGCTGACCAACGCGAATAAACCCCTGGCTACCTGGAACTCAATATGTGCGAGTGGTTTCGACTCAAGAGTAAAACCAAACAAGTGGAAAATCGCCGGTGCGCAGGCCCAACCAGCGTATACCAAAGTCAGCCATAGGGGGAATATCGAAGCACCAATCCAAGACAACTTTAAGGACCCTGACTTTATTTCCATGTAGATCTTTCATCCCTCATGGGCTACATCATTTTTTAAGAGCGAGTTTCTCCGTCAGAAAATAACCAGTCGTTTTTTCGTACGTCGTATCTCCACAGTAGGGGCACTTGATAGAGTCCTTTTCTGGCTTGTGAGGCTGGCCTCCGCCGATCTCGGTTAACTTGAAGGGCTCTTTGCATTCTGTGCATGTTTTGGTGGTCATTTTTGCGACTCTTTGGTTGGAGGGTGTGTGGCAATCAACGAGTATGGCCGTGATGTGAAACCCACCCAGGGTACAGAGTTACCAGTTGCTGTTAGCGTAAGGAGAGAAGTAAATCCCCAATGCGCCGGACTCTGCGGAAGATGATTTGCGCGATCGACTCGTGCACAGTAGCCAGCATGGTGAAAAGACCGGCCAGGACTAGCGCCATTACGCTGTTCCGATTCCATTCACCAGATTCAGCCAATGCATTCTGCCGATAAGCTTTGGAATGGTCTGACAGGGATTCGCTGTCATCGCCGAAAGCAGCTGCCTGGATAGCGTATGCCGTGTCAGCCGGCACGGTAAAGGTGACCTTACTCTCCAGATTCTGCAGGTCATGGGCTGTCTGCATAATCCATTTCGATGGACTGCCATTAGCGACCGCTACCTGTGCCAGAACATACGATATTGCGGTTATGTCCGAGTCTTGTCCCGAAATTAGCAAATGTTCGAGTTGATCAAGATTCCGAGATTCCAGTGCATTTGAGAACTCGCTTGACGGGCTCTTCAACAAATTGCCGCCATTCAAAATTCCACCGATCACGAACGGCATCATGCCGACCGCACCGGCTGGGACTATCAAGAAAATCCGCCCCTGTAGCACACTCGCTACTGCCCCTACTACAAATGTCGCCGCCGAAATCACCTTAAAGAGAGTGCTTTCAAATATGTCTGAGATGGCGGTTTCAACGTCTGCCAAACCACTTATGCCGCCTCCACCATTCTCCGATGATGGAAATTCACTGCTGAGCGAGTCCGGTACCAGGATGTGGGCGATCGATGTCGCTGGTTCAGCGAATACTGAAAGTGCATAAAAAACGCCCCCTACCGCGGTCAGTCCAAGCGCTAGACTTCCGTAAATTAAAGCGATTTTTCTCAGCTTTTTCGCCCGTGTCATGAGCTCCTGTAGGGAAGCATCATACGGAGTCTGGGCTGGCAGTCCCGGTTGCTTTGATAACCCCTCCAGGGCAGGGGGTTCGGTTACCTGTTCAGATTGTGCAGTCAGCGATGCATGAGCTTCCGGAGAGCTTTTATCCAGCTTTAGCATTTGACCGAGCACACGCTGCGACTGACCTGCAAGCAGAGCGCGGGATGTCTCTTCTCGACGTACCCCGTAATCGGAAAGAAGCTTTGTCATCTCGGCCTCTGTCACGTCCTTCACTGCCACCCGTCCATCTACCTGCAGGGTAAACACTGGGTGCGCTGACACTGGTGAGCCCTTAGACAGGACGAGCGCCTTGCCATGGACGATGAGCCGGTTCCCTGACATAAGGCTGTTCACCGTGATGTCATTGCTAACGCCGTACGACGTCAAACGAGATGAAAGCTCTGAAAATGGAATGCTTTCCTCTGCGATATGCCCATCGACCCGCAATTGGAAAGACGGTCCTGAGCCTGCCATCAATGCACCACCTTCTCATCTCCATTTCTGCCGAGGCGCTTCTGGAGGTCGAGTCGCATGCCGTGAATTTGTTTTTCAGTGTTCTTGCGTTGAACGGATCCCTCACGATGAATTTTGATGACATCCTCAACCGTCTGGATAAGCAGACCCTGCACCTTCTGCAAGGTCTCGACGTCGATTACCAGGCGCTGGTTAGCCTTAGCTGATTCGATGGAATTACGGTGTAGGAGCTCAGCGTTTTTCACCATAAGTTCATTGGTTGTGTCATCGATTATCGTTGCGAGCTGAACCGCATTTTGTTGCTCGTTCAGGGATAGAGCCACCATGAAACCGCGCTTCCAGGCAGGCACGGTAATTTCTCGAATGGTGTGAAATTTATCTACCAGCATCCGGTTATTGTTTTGGATCAGCCTGATCATCGGCAGGCTTTGCATTGCAGCCTGCTGCTGGGCTATCAGGTCGCCAATGCGCTTATCAAGGTTGGAGATCAGCGCGTCCAGATCAGCAACTTGCTGCAAGAGAGACGGGTCGTTGCCGATGTTCGCACGCAGAACAGAAACCTCTGCCTCTAGCTCCCCCAAACGCTGCTTGCCTGCCGCGATGTGGATACCAAGAAGTCGATGCTCCTGGCGTACCGAAACGAACATGGACTCAAGACCGGTATCGCGATCAAGAATTCGCGCTGTGGTTTGGTCGACCTCGGCAATGAGCTTGTCAATCTGCTCACGCGTTGTGTCGAACTGTCCAAGGACGTTTTTACCACGCAGCTTTACTTTGTCGATCAATGGTCCAATGACAGGTATGCGCGAACGACGATTCGATAGAGCACTCACATTGAGCGACTGTGCGACAGCGACAACTTCACTCAGCTTAGTGCCGGCGTCATCTAAGTCGCTGTTGCGAACCTGGTCGAGCAGGTTGTCAGAGTAAGACGACGTATGCTCTGCTACTTCTCGTCCGAACTGGGAGACTGAGAGCGGGTTGTCCGACTTGATAATCGCTGCCAGGGCCTGGATTTCTGGTATGTCCTGTTCGTTAAGGCCAAGTGCCTTGAGGCTGGCGGGTGTCATGTCGGCACTGATGGTGGCGAGCTCAGTCATAGTTTCCTGTTGCATGGTTTTCTCCTCAGTGCTTCACGCCGTTCAGGCTTTCAGAAAGGCTGGCCACCAGCGCCTTATGCGCCTTGCTGGCAGCCTCGACCATCGCCGGGCTCATGTATTTGGTAGTGATCAAGTTAAGGGAGTGTTGTCGCCATACGGGTACAAGTAAGGTGACTGTTTCCCGAAAGCGATCGAGCATGTCGAGAGCGTGCGCACGACTCAGCTTCATCTGAGTGATGCTCATCTCGTGTGACGTCAGAAGCGTTGCCAAGTTGGTGAGCTTCCGGGCTAGCCGCTCCCGCGGCCGATCAAACTCAAAATCTCCATCTGCAGGCATACCGACAGTTGGATTTTCTACAAGAAACTCTTGTCCAGCTTGGATGTAGAGTTTCAAAGCCTTTGCATCGTCAGCGTGACTGATGATGAGTTTGCTGATGGCGGCGACCGTACTGCTCACTTCTTGTGCTTGATCGGAGGCTTCGGCCAGGAGGTCTTCTAGAGCAGTCCGGGCCAGCTGATACCGAACTTGTTTTTCGACCGCTCCTCCAAGAACCTTCTCAACCCAGGTAGCTTTCCGAGCAACCTGTTCCGGCGACGCATCGGACATTTTAGTCAGAATTTCTGAGATCTTGGCCGCCAGTGCACTCACCGATCCACCCTCCATCAAATCGGATAGCTGATCGATTTTCGCAGAGGTATCAGCTAGGGCGCCGTACTCCCCTATGCGAGCAGGGGAGGCAAACAGCTCAGGAATTACCTCTTCCTTGAGCTGTTCGATGCTGATGATTGAGTGAGTCATCACGAGCCTATCGGTGGTAGATAAAAGTGTCTTTCATGGTCGCCGGTACAAATCATTCCCCGTCATGTCTAATACAGGGATAACTGGCCCTTATACGGTTAATTGTCTGGCTGGATTGAGCCGGTATCTACGACGCCCACACCAGTGAATGAGTAACCAGGCTTGTGGCCGTACCAGTCCTCGTACTCCTCGCCTTCGAAGGTGCGCGTATCATGCTTGTCGATGCTGAGCTTGAGCGTGTGGTCATCGTCGATATCGACGAAGCTAACCGGCTTGTAGCCGTTTTTTTCGAGCCAGTCAGCAAGCTGGATGAAGCGTGCAGGCTTGCGGATCGACGTTCCCGGTACCTTTTCTTTCTCTTCACATACTGCTCGTGGCTCAAGCGCGGGCCAGTAGCGGATGACCCCTTCACAAATAACGATATGAGGTGTGACCGGCGTCTTGACGGCCGCCCACTGGTTAAACGGAAAGTGAATGTCGATGTAGTTTTCGTCGGGTTCGTAATCGGCCGCGGTTGCCATGGTGACGTTAAGACCTGCGGACAGCGCCATGATGGCGAGTGGGAAAAGCAATTTCATGGATAGGCTTTCCATTCTGGTGAATAAGGAAGGGCTGCAGGACAATAGCCACCGCAACCTCCTATGCATGCTGACAGGTAATTCCAGAATGCAAGCCCAAATCTCCCCCCCGAAATTGGCTCAAACTGCCATGGATTGGACTGGCCTAAAGCACTGTATCGACTGGCATTCTTTGGCTTGAACAAGCACAGGCATTGACGCTAGTTCCGTTCTTCGCGGCTGGTACGCTTCAGGCTGTCACGTACGCCAACAGCGCCACCTGAGAGCACTGCGATGAGCATTAATGCACATGCCGCGGGCCGGGTAATGTTGAGGTGGGGGAGCATCCAAAACAGCAGCCCGCCCATAACAGACACAAAGGCTGTGGCGTAGATGAGCCCGGATATAGCTGCCTTTGGCGTCCCATCAGGCACTGTGATTCTCCACGTGGCAGATAACAGATTTAGTGCACGTTATCGGATGTGATGACCCCGATATTAGCTACGAAGTAACACGAAACAAAGCAGGCATTCTACCGTTACCAGCACCGTTCCGTTCGCCTCGGTGCCACATACAGAAAGCCCGGCGGTAGGCCGGGCTTTTGAGATCTGTGCCAGTTACGCTGGCAGCGGGTGACGCCTAGCCCTTCTCCCTTACCAGGGAGACTCCCTGTTCCCAGGAAGGACCGCCGGAGCGGTGGAGGTGGTCGCCTGTGCCCTCATTGCTGAAGGTAGTTCGAACCGCAGAGCTATCGTTACCTGCAGCTGTTATTTGGATCGGTTGAGCTCGTGATCCGGGGCACATTCTGCACACCCCGCGAAAGTCATTGCTGCACTTTCAGGCTTTCTGCTTCCGCATATGCCCCGTGATTATGGTTCACGGCTGACCATCTGGACGTCTAGGAATTGATCGGTAGCCCGGATGGCTGTCGCCCTTGTAGCTACCTGGTGATCGCTATTTTCCACAGTTTCAGATTTATGCAAGCATACTCAAGGTCGGTCATACAAAGCTGGACTGCCGTTGAGCTACGAAGCTTTGGGCCTGTCTGCTGATCTGGCCTATATGGCGTTCAAGCTGTCTGATGGAGTTCTGCATTTCTTTACGACCCCAGCGCTGTAGCAGCTCATTTTTGATCTGCTCGACCTCAGGCAGTGTGTAAATAGGCTCGACGTTCAGGACGGCCATCAAACCCTCCGAACTCGCGTTACGCGTATTCATCACTACCTGTGTGTTCTGACTATCCAGTACTTGAAACCCAAGTGACTCATAGAAAGGAACTTTCTTGACGAAACAGGTGAGCTCGGCGTGCGGGTATCGCTCAAGCATTCGTCGAACCATCGCACTACCCAGCCCTTGGCGCCGGTGCGTTGCCTTCACCGCCATGTAGTTGATACCGCACGCTTCAGGATGATTAGGCACAGGTGAGTAGAGCAGGAACCCTAAAACCTCATGCGGATCGGCGTCGCTGGTTGCCACAATCACTTCAACAGGCTCATTGGGAATCTCGCCGACACGTTGCAGGTAGACCGCCACCTCAATCGACAGAGCCCGTCGGTAGATTTCGTATTGCAGATTGCTGGGAGGCACGGCCAGCATGCTTAGATCAGTGACGTTATCACCGACCATTGCCACGATCTGGTTGCCAGCGTCTTGGTTGGGAGGATAGGCATGGAACACGCTGATAGTCATTGAGGCACCCAGGTACAAAAAAACATGATTGATGATCTTGCTTATTAACAGCTAAAAAAACTCCGAATCGTTAAGATCCTGCGCTAACGTCTTGATCGTGGCGCCAGAAAATTGAGCCGGAACTTGGAAGCTTAGCGGTCTGTTTCCCATGATCAACGGTACTGGCCGCCGGCAGCAGTCGGCGACCCACGCCAGCAGTTGAAGGCGTGCTGAACTTGATGGTCTTCTTGGGTCGAGGCATGTGGCGGTATCCATGGAGGGCATTGGGATCCAAATTCAGCTAACAGTAGCTCAGCTGGCGGGCGGCACTGGGCTCGACGTATTCGCGGCAGACATCCGGGATCTCACAAAATTTCGGACGTCTTCAGATAGTCGTCGAGTATCAGAGTCGCGCTTGACGTAAGCCTCCCGGACCTTCTTCCCGAGTCTCTCCCGTATCTGTTTCTTGGCTTCAATTACAGACTTGGTTTGATCCAGGTACTCCTGTTCTCGCATCCAACTTTTTCCCGAGAGCGGGGCTGTGCGCATTGCGACGTGGACGCCCTGTTGACCCGTGACGCAGAACCCCATTTTTTCGTACATCGGAACGAGGGACATCGTGCAATCAAGCCCAAGCGCTGGATAAATACTGCGCAACTCGTTGAGCATTTCTGTGAATACACCCTGGCCCTCGTAATCCTTACATACAGCTGCGTAGCCGATCGACGCAGAGTCGCTGATCGGGACGCGCGCCTTGTACTGGATGAAGCCAGCGAAAACACCATTCTCCTTGGTCTCGTCGAAGGCGATGATTACACCGGCAGCTGACCAGAAAGAGCCTTCGTCGGTCTCAATAGGCTGAGGGTTATCGATGCTTGCCAGGGTGTCGCCCAAAAGCTCATGTACCTCAGCCTCGGCGAGAGGGAGCAAAGGACTGTCAGCCCCTATCGCAGAGCCAACAAATGTGGGCACATGCAATCGGGCTAGCTGCAAGATGCAGCCTTTGATTTGGTAGGGAACGTCTTTTGTGAGGTTTATGATTTTCATTGCAATTCCTAGGCATTCCGCCGGTTTCCGTTCAGTCAGGCGGGACTGGTAACACCGAATTCCTAAGCTGGTCGAATGTTGTGATGAGCGCGTCGAGCTACATAGTAATGGTGATCAACGTAATCACCGACATCATCATGATCAGCTTCCCGCCATCGTGAGTCATCTATATACCAAATGAGGTCGCCGTCCTGAACAAATGAGTTGGGATCATCGGTAGGGAGTACAGAATAACCCGGCGGCGGACTACGAAATGGAAGTGCTTTAGCTGAGAAAAGGTCTAGCAGGAAAGTCAGGAACCTATTCTTGGTTTTGGTCGTGTGGCACTGATCATTGCTGATTTGGCTTGTCATGCGCAGCTCCTTAAAACCTGTCTTCCTATGCCTACAAAGGCTCCCTCACAGCCGCCATCATGGGGGCCATAGCAAACCAGAGATCGGTAGATGGTCATCTGACTATTATCTCATCACCTCAATGACCGGTGATGTGAACTCAACTGCTGCTGTTTCTGATAGAGCGCTCAGTTCGATCTCTGATATTCGGAGTGAACCTGGCCAAATGCGTATAAGGGCAGACTTACAAATCGCAACAGGGCTGTCTTGGTTATACGCAGCCTCCTCAGCAGCAATTCCCACGACCTCGCCCAATGCCGTATGGCTCTGAAAAAACTGTGTAAGCGAGGAGAATTGCCATTTCAGATGCACCCCGTCGACGACGATAAGATTCGGCCTCAGGTCAACCACTACCCGGTCAGCAATCTGCTTCTTCACAACCCTTTCGAATGCCCAGGCGTACGCCAGGGCGCCTATTGAGATCGCGGCTACAGCTGCATACGTGCCGTAGCTGAATGGCTCGATACCCCAGAATGAGGGCGCTAGTTCTAGCAGGGGCAAGGGTGCTATCGACAGTGACAGATAAATTTGCGACTGCGGTGTCATTGGAATCCGTCCGTCCATGAGTTTTATGGATTCTTTCACGCTGACACGAAATGCAAGCCCAGATTAGGCCCGCATCATCGGGTCGAACTACTGGGTTCGCGAGTGGGTTCGCCGCGGATAATTCGGTACCCGGGCGGGCGCGAATATGGGCTTGCTTACCCAGCAATCCGTGGGAGGCTTATCTGCAGCCCATTTGCAGCGGAAAAACGTATCGCGCTCATGCGACGGTCAGCCTTGAGCTGAACTGTAGCCAGCGTTTGGTTGATTAAGCTCCTTGGGTGTAATCAGTGGCCCTTCGTAAGCATCCTGGTGATGCGTGCGGGTCAGCTGCGCTACCGCCTAGTCTGTACGTTATGGAGAGGAAAGTTTCGATGCCCCGGATTTATAAACTCATGGAGCTGATTGGGCTGAGCACGCCGCCCGACTCTGAACCGCCCTATCAATTGATTGAGCGGCTAAACAAACGCCTGATTCATGCCCGCGAGAACGGAGCGAGCTGCATTGTGATCGGTCCGAGAGACGGCTTTACTCTTTACATGATCGACGGGCAGCCCAAAGCACTGCCAGTTGCTGTCAAGGACACGCTGACCCAGCTCGATAAGGCAGGATATGTCTTTGTCAAAGACAGAACGCCTAACCAATCCCACTGCTTGCGGGTCTATTTCAGATCCCCCCCAGCCTGCAACCGGGTCAGCCTGACCGAGCTGCTGATGTGGCCGTCGGCAGAAGCGGATGCAGTACCGGTTGAGAGTCCCCATGCCAATGAGAAAGAAGCCAAAATTCTCGTTGAGGGCGTGGAGCTCACCGACGCGCAGTCCATGGCTGTTCGAGTTGCCCTGACCGCCTTCATCCAGGAAATGCGGAGTGATGGCCCAGGCGACGACCAGGTCGGTAAGACACTGTCAGCTGGCCACATCAAAAACAGTGAGGCGGTGCTCGCCCTTATTCACGGACAGAGCTAGACACTCCCGTCATCGAGCGCGCGTTAACATCCAAGAGGGGGTCGGTAGCAGCTAGTGATCTACCAATCCGCTCTTCGGGGAGTGCCAAGCAGTGTCTCGCCCTCTATTCAATTGCAGCTCAACCACCTGGTGGCTCGCTAAACACCGCGGGCCCAAGTTTCGTGCTGTTGAGCATGCCTCAGATATGCCGCTGCGACCTCAGTTTCGAAGTCGCTTCGTACTGCTTGGCTGAGGAGTGGTCAGCTGCTGGTGGTACCTTGTAAAGCAGGAAAGAAGTCTCGAATGTCCGCGAACGCTTCGTTCAAAAACGTGCCGGTGAAAGACATGTGCATGTCCTGCAAATTGAGCATGGTGACATGGCTGTCTTCAGGCTCGATCGCTGGATTGCAGAAGTAGGGGGTGTCAGCCATATTGAACATCAATCGGCAAGCCATAGGCCTGGCACTGTAAACGCTGCAGGAGCCTTTCTTCAGGAAAGGGCAGGGTGTTCGAAAGTAATGGGCAGTCTCTGCCCGAGAGTACCTAGCCTCCACCCTCGCCACCTTTCGACCGCTTGCTTCAGCAAGAAGCTTGGCCTCGGTTTGACTGATGGTCGTAGGGATGTGGCAGCAGTGACTGCACCGAGACTTACACGCTGAAAATGGCGTTGCTGCCTTGCTCAGTTTGTCCGCGACCTTAAGAGCCTTGGCCATGCGGCCTTTGCTGGCGATGGGCTGTTGAAGTGCCTCGAAAAACTCGTCCCGGAGCCCATTAAGTGCTCCGCTTGCGTTGAGCAGACCTATATTTCTGGTCGACTGCCGCTCAACCTCAGAAGGTGATGGCGCAAGTTCGACGACAGATATCATTTCTTGGGTGCGGGTCATGCTATGTCTCGCCGGTGAGTGACAGGAAGAGGCGCTGTCAACCAGGTTCAAATTATGCGGCCTGGGTGAGAGGGCTTCATAGCAGATTAAGTCACTGTCACCGGCGCGGTGCCGCTTTAAAGCATGATGCCAGGAACTCGTTGCTGACGCCCCTCGGACTGCCCTGATTCGCGAGGATGGCTTGGCTCGATCCACTGGCAATGTGGCTGGCCTGCAACTGTTTGGCAGTTCGGGATGATGCGAACCTGTTGTTTTGTCACTCGCGGGGCATGGTCTCGATTCGAGTTCTGTGCCAGATGCGATGTGCTGGTGCAGGCTGAGCTCAGGATCGCAGCGAGAAGAATGAGGGTGGGGGCGATTGGATTCTGGGTGAGCATGCGGCTAAATCTCAATGGTTAGGGCGGATGCCTGGGTCAACAAAGGCTCTCACACTCCTAAATTATGCAAGCTGGCCCACGGGTGTGCATGAATCTGAAAGTCAGCGATCAAGTGATTCTTCATGGCTGGCATCGGCGGTTCAGTCCTTTGAGGAGCCCTTGTGCGCTGGTTGGTCTTTCGCTACTCCCAGTACTTTAGCGGCAATGGCAACCAGCATTAGCACGACTACCATCACAAGGGGGCCTGTGGTCATGAAAGCCAATACTCCAAGAATCCTGTCAGGGTCGGATGCGATGTTCACACCTGAGAATGAGTAGACCCAGTCACTATGGAATCGGCCGAAGAAGTAGCTAATGGCGATGGTTACGATGATCAGTAATCGCAGCATTTCATGTGATCTCGTCAGATTCAGAATTGATTAGCGTCGGTCAGTGACGTCCTATTTCAAGGCCTCATCTTTGAGGTGATCCATCACAACCGATTCGAGGCCGAGGATTTCAGGAATAGGCGGCGAAACTTCCTCAGTCTGGCCCCGTAACTGGTACAGAATCTCGAAGCCCTGGCAGGGAAAGGTCTTGGTCCCCACTTAGGGGCACGACCTATAGGATTTGGCCAAGAGAAAAGCAGTGGCCCGGGCCGAGGCCGGTGACAGTTGAGGTTTGCCCCCATGGAGGGTTCAAACTCCGGGCCTTAGTGGCCTGGGTGAGTGATCAAATGCGACACTCAATTTGATCAATGGGTTAGAGATGAAATTAATCAGTAAAGGTGTTTTCGCTACTGCAGTGGCTGTCGTCACGATCCTAGGCTATCAGGGTTTCAACGCTGCTAAGGCGCTTGGGACTGCAGGTGATGTCGCCCTTATTGAGTGGGTCAAAGCAAACCCTGAAAGGGCAGATGTGGCCGATCGGTACGTTGCAGAGTGCCTTCATCCAGGGCTGCCACGAAATAAGCCCGTTGTAAATCAGGTTCCGAAACCTGTTCTGAGTATGGATGAATGCGGCGATCGTATCGGTGACAGGTCCCTGATCGGCGCCATTCAAGCCGCACAGGAAAGTGTCGTTGTGCCCGCGCCTTTGGGTTGGCTCATTTAGTTGGGATCTATTGACCTATGCCAAGCAGGAAGTCGAAAGGTCCTGGCTGCTTGTGAGGGGAGTCATGGAAATTTTCCAATGCTTAGACCATCAATAAGCGTGTGATGAATTACAAGAACACATGTTGGAAGCCCGCGACTATGTGCACCGAATCGATCGACAATTAGCGATATAAACCGAGCAGCTGAGTATCAGTTGCTCGGTATGGTAAACGAGAGGGCAGGCTTCGCCGCCAAGGTGAGAGGCTATGTTAATGATGCGTAAAGTAGCGATCGCGAAGGCTTTGACCATTCCCCTGCCAAAGGTTTGCTCTGACGATTTCGCGTCAGGATGGGCCTTGGCTGATGGTCACATACATGCTGGAAAGCCTGTATTAGAAGTCCCGCCAGAAAGCTGGCATTTGGAGAAGGCGCAGGGCTATCAGCACCGTCTTGCCAAAGAGGTCCAAGATTCGCAATAACCCTGTGTGGCTGCCTATTAGCCGGGAATTACCCACTTGGCGTTGATCATGTTTTCCGTGATTCGGCAGGTAGGCCTTTTGCTGCCAGGCCTCGTGGGTAGGATCCTTGCTTCTCCAGGCGCCGCACCATTAGGAACAAAAAGAAACGCTGGGCAGCCTTGTGGCTTGAATCGCGTGGCGCCGGTAATTATCCCTTCTATCTCGCCCACTACATCCGATCTATTACCGTTGACGACTGTGACGAGCGTGACCGTGCTATCGGCCATGATTGCATAGTTACCGTCGTCGGTAGGCAGGGCAGAATCAGAGCCTGAGCAGCCAGATATCATCGCTACCGCGGCTGCTGCAAGAAGGTGATAAACGCTTTGCATGAGTGTTCTCGATTGTGAATTGCAGACCATGCTAGAGATTTTTTGTATAAATGCGAGCCAACCCACTGCAGTTGGCACCAGGCCCTTAGTCTGCGAGGTGTTCACGGACGAACCTGGACACTCGCTCACAGTCACGTCGATAGCTGCGTGCAAGCTGTTGGTGTGCTTGTTTTAAGCCGCTACGTTTGTGTTTCATTTCCAGCGTGGCCTGTAATTCCATCACCTCGGGGGACTCGAAGAGTGGCGCCACATCGAGCACACCCATGACCCCAGGGGTAGGCGCCAGCTCTGTGTTCATTTCGACGTGGTTTTGATTGCTACCAACGACGTTAAAGCCCAGCTTTTTGAACACATCGACCTTCTCGATCGAGCACGATAAGCCGACGTTCGGATAGGCCTTGCGAAGCTCTTCAATAAGGGTGCTAGCTACACCGTTGTGGCGTACATGCTTCGCAACAGCAATGTAAGTGATACCGCAGGCGTCTTTGGAGTCCTTAAGGGGTAGGTAGTGGACGAAGCCGGCCACCTCGGAGGGAGAGTGGTGGGACATGGCCACAATAAGCTCAGAACGTGCTTCTGCGTCTGGGTCCATGCACTCCAGATAGATACCCACTTCAGCTGCAAGGGTGAGCTCGTAAATTGGGTACAGAGCGTTGCTCGGAGTAATGCCTGACATGCTCAGCTGAGGTGTGCACTCCGCTGCCAGGGCAATGACCTGGTCAACGATGAATTGATTCGGGGGTGTTGTGTATCGAACTAGTTTGGGCAACGGTGGATCCTCATGCATAGAAAATGTACTTCTCGCATGAGAAATTCGCATGAGAAATAGATTATGCAACGAGGAAATTTTGGCTCTGAGCGGCTCTATCTGTCACGGGGTAGGCTTAACATGTTCCGCCTGCCTCTAAATAGGTGAAAATCCGTTGATTCCGGATGTCGTAAGGATGGGTTATATTTAGCTAACCAACCCAAGGAGCCTATATGTCGACCATCGCAGCTTACCGTGAACTTAAGGACAACATCTCTACCATGACTGCCCGTCTTGCGCAGATGGAGACGGATCCCAAGCTCAAGCACGAAATGGAATTCGAAACCAAGCTCAAAGATCTGATGGCTGAGTACGGTAAGTCTCTCACGGACATCATCTCCATCATGGCGCCTGAGTTGTTGCCGTCGGTAAAGGCTGCCACTCCGCGCCGTCCACGCCAGATGAAGGTGTACGTCAACCCGAACACTCAAGAGCGTATTGAAACGAAGGGCGGCAACCACGCTCAACTCAAAATGTGGAAGGCTGAGTACGGCGCTGACACTGTGGAATCGTGGCTCGAAAAATAATAATCGATTGAGAAAAAGGCCAGTTTATCTGGCCTTTTTTTTATGAGATCGGCAGTGTCGTTTCTGCTTTAAATGGTTGTCAGCGCCTGGCGCTTAAACCGCACGTACAAGCTGACTGGAAGCATCAGTAGGCCAAGGACGCAGATAGCAGGAATCACCAAAAGGTTGTACAGCTCGCCGACCTGAATGAAGACGTTGAGCGCTTGAGAAGCCATCCAAAATAGCGTGTGGCCTATGGCAACCCACATCAATGCTCTTCTATACGGCTCGCGGCCGGCTATGATCGCGTTTACCGCCAGAAGCACCAGCGGTGCCGCCAAGAAGATCAGCATATATACGTAGCCGGTCAGGTTCACCTGATCCTGTCTCACGACGGCGTAAGAAGCCAGGCTGGCCGGGGCGAGGTAGCAGCACAGGTAGGCGGCAATGGAACGAGCGTTCATAGGGGCTGGGGCCTCTTGGGATTTAGGTCTTCATTGTTTCCATTTTGTGAGGTGAGGGGCTGGCAGTCTGCACCCGTCTGGGGTTCAAACCGGATTGACGATTGCGATCGCACTTCATACCATAGCGACTCTACTGGCACCTCTGTTGGCGCCATCACGAGCTGTTGAACAGCACTCTCCAGACCTACCACTGTTGTTGGTAACGTCTTTTGATCCTCCCCAGGGTCGACTCATTTATCTATCCCATATCGCTCCCGCTTTCGCGGAAGCGTAATCAGTCCGGGCACTTTTCCCCGGCTGGGGGAAGGCGCCTGCTTAACCAGGAGGCACCAAATGTCATTTAAATCCAGTTTATACGCGCTGTCGCTAAGCAACCCGTTTGCCCGCCCAGCTGCGCGAATCGACGTTGTGCGGGTTGTGGAGCTACCCCAGCAGGATTCTGGGCTGCAGCACAACATCATTCGTATGCACAATTTTCACATCGACTCGAAGAGGACCGACAGGCTTCGCTTCTTCCGCCGTGAACCTCTCGTTGTACTTAACCCAGCTACCAAAGAAATGGTCATTCGGTACGCAATGGGTAACCCCGGTGGCATCTCGATTAAGAAACACGAGGTTTCGCTCGACTACGATGCCATATCCTCCCTCGGGGTGCGTTTCAATCGAGACGTAGAGCTCGTAGTCCGGAGGGCTAGCACCCTGGAGATCATGGCGTGGTTCTTCCACTACCCTGATCTTGCGCTTCGCTGGTCTATTCGCCTTGGCCTGCTCGGCGGGGCGCTGGGAGTGACAGGCCTGATCATAGGCCTGATGCCTCTCATTTTGTCCCACTAAAAGAAACCCGGTCTCCTAAAGAGCCGGGTTTTTTTATGTCCAGTTTCGAGTGGCATCACCTGCGCCTGTAGTGGGGCGAACCACAAGTGCAATTTAGGGTTGCATGTCCGATCATGAGTGCTCAAATGTATGAGCATCCGCCTGGTGTTGTGTAGAACCCTTTCCGCACTGCTTCGCCAGGTCTGAAGACGATAAGCGAGGAAGCATGTCCAAAAAAAAGGTTACAACCCAGGTACACGAGCTACCGGATGATCCCCAGAAGAGGACCAAATTCCTTGACGGTGTAAAACAGCTAGCCGAGGAATGCGGTGCCAACTGGGTCGCTGGATCTGTCCACGATGAAATGGCCTACGCTGATGTTTTGGCAAAAGAGTTGGAAAATGAGGTGAGTGACATGTACGTGGAGGACTTGCGGCAGCGGTTTGAAAAGGGCCAGATTGAAGCCTGCCCATAATGCGGCCCTAATTCACCATTCACGAGCAGCCCCCTGGGCACATCATTGCCTCCTTTGCTATTCAGCCTAGGGGGCTTTTGTGGATCAGAACCGCTGTGATGAATTGCGTGACCTACTTTTTTCACAGAAATTTGAATACCCAGAAAAGGGCTTCAGTGAAAACCGCTTTCGCTTTATGGCGGTTCTTCCGGATCAAACGGGCATGCACGATGCCACGGTGCACTTTTCATTCGACAGCCCTGTGTGGGAAAGGGCTGGTGTCCCGTCGGACGTATTCGATGTGGTTGAGCATGTCCAGAATTCCATTCTTGGTTCGGATCTCTCAAGCCGCCCAGTCGGCATTGTCCACCACCATCATTTGAGAGATGGTTGGCCGCTTCCATGGGCTATCACTGCTCGTGCAGATCGACACAATTTCCCAGTAATCGTTGCGCTAGAGAATTCTGATCTTTCGATTAGCGGTGCTGTCATGCGCAACCCACGCTTCGCGAACAGTGAATACAGAATTGCTGACGGGTATGCCGAGTTGCCTGAGGTCTATGCCTTAATTGACCGTCTCAGGTATGCAGATAAGAACGCGCTTGTTGAAGGTCTCTACAAGGAGGCTGCCATTGATGCACCAAGGCTCGAAGACGCAATTACTCAGGCGCCCAAGTCCAGAAACGGCCAGCTAATGGTGATTCTGTATAGGGAGGAAGAGTGGCTCAGTGGCATATGGAACCCGCCAAGCATGGGACTGGACGTCCCTCTGACACTCGGCCGAATATCGGCACATCTCAACTGCCGTGCTTCTGCTGCAAAGCTTGCTGAGCGGCCTGTATTGGAGATTGCGCGAAATGGCCAGACGGTCCCAGGGGATTACGAGTTGCTGCTGAAGGTTGCGGCTCAAGTCCAGGCCGATGCTTCCAGGCGAGATGGCATCTACGAGTTAAATCCGGGCGTGATCCACCTTTGTGATTGGTGGAATCGAGTGGCGCCGGATGTGCATCAGAGCGCGAGCGTGTTTTCCCTCTACCACTGGGAAGAGAACAACAAGGTGTTCGTTCCTTGCTACGATAATGGCTTGCCCCCTATGACAGCTGAGCAGATAGCTAAAGTGCCTAGCTATTCGCTGTTCGAGCTGCCTGGTCGGCCAACGTTTGCTGCAGTGTTCTACCGGGGGAAGAAATTCAATAAGGAATGTTCGCTAGGTACCGAGGTTTTCTTCGCTGATGGTCAGCTCGCGTTTGAAATTGGTCTCCGCCCTGTTGAGGTTGATGAGGCCTACAACTCGGTGTGCGGGCTGGAGACGTTGGCTCAGGTTTGGGGCAGCCTGATGCCGGCTTAGTCAGCCTTACGGTGCCTGTTTAGTTTCAGGCGCCGCAGCAGGATGTCCGTAGATATCATTCGGCGGACGGTTGAAGATCTATCTGTACGATTGTCCGGTATTCAGTGGGGCGCTTGGGGTTAGTGATGCTGAACTTTTCCCCCAGTTTCGCAGGACGGAATGCTGTGAACTGCGTGTCCAGGATCATTGGCGCCGGTACCTCTGCACTAGCTTCAACGTACTGCGTGTGATGCCCGTCGAACTGCACGAGCATTTGGCCATTTGGTCCGGGAGTGACGTTGATGACTGCTGTGAGCCCCAGCCGAATGTCGCCAGTGAGCTCAACCGGTTGATTGCAGGCCGGTTTATCGCCAGCTTCTTGGACGTGGCAGGAAAGCGCCAGGCCGGAGTGGCCTTTTCGGAACTGTGCCGTTGAGATAAGCAATGGCTCCGAAGGATTCAGAAGGTACTTCTGTGTAGTCATGCCGCCGGCCTCGTTTGGTGAGTCGACAGTTAACTGCATGGGCTGGCTTGCTAGCGCACAGCCAGACATCAGGGTAAGGGCGAGCCCATAGGTTGCTTGCCTGAATCGCATCAGCATCTCCTTCGAAGTCTTTTTGAGTGGCCCGCACGTTGCGCAGCATGCGGCCTTTGGTGAGTGGTTATCTTGAATGCGTGAGCGGCATGCATGGACTTCAAATTGACCCCTTAATAGGGGGCAAACTTCAGCTGTCTTTGCTATCTGTATTTCAATCGGCGCAGCTGCTGCGCAACGCCGGGGGGTTGCATTTACAACATCGGTGGCATGCTCGTAAATGAGCCTAACTTTTTGGAGCAGATATGCACCTCGTTCCGACCACAATTCCGACCGTTTTGACCCCAGAAACGCGCAAGCGTGTAATCGCTGGAGCAGTGCAAGAGGTCAAGTCAACACTCAGCCGTAAGTTGGGCAATGATGATCCACACGGGCTGACTGCCTCAGTATTGGGCAACTGCTTGGGCCAAAGCGATCAGGTCGCGCTGGACTTTTCGACTCAGCTCGAACGCGTGGCCAATGCTTACGTGACATCAGTCATTTCAGGCCTGTTTGGCGACCTTCAATTCATTCATCAAAACCTGGCGGCCAGCAGCTGGGGCGATGCGTTTTCCGAGATGAACGCGTTCACCATCGATAATGACTACGGATACAAAGTCTTCACGGTGTTGAATGGGGCGCGAGGGTTTTTTGTCTGCCTTTCGGACAGCGCTAACGACTGCGGCGATGCGATGCACGAGATCCACTTGAGAAGCATTGAGCCAGATGAGATGAAGAGCACCAGCTCGATCGAGAGCTTGCTTGCATCGGGCATCGAGATTTCACTGCGTATCGGGTCGCGTGGTCCTGTCGATCGCGGCTACCTCATCTCGCTGATTCCTACCGAGGCGCAGCCGCCTAAGTGGCAGGCGGATGGAGCTCTGAACGACTGGCATGCACTCAGTGCCGCTGTGGCTGACCTGGTAGATCTGGCAGAACAGATGAGGGCATCAGCATGCTGAGTCACAACCTTACCTTGATCGGTCTCGTGGTGTGCGCGTTTGGAGTGCTTACCCTGGGCATCGCCTACCTCAAGCTTCTCAGCGAGTTTCGGGCTCTCTCCTTGGGTGAGAAAGAGACAGTCATAGAAAAGTCGATGTAAGCGCTTTTGATCTCTTCCAAGATTCGGTCCGCTGGGTGGGCCTAACTTGTCACCCGCATTGCCCAGACATGATGAAAATGGGTCTTGACCTCCCTGGGGTGTTTCTCTGGGGCTAACCCATTGTGAGCACTCTCATGACCACACAACGAACGATCGAAAATCTTCTCTCATCACCGGCGACCAGTGATTGGCTCAAGTCCGCGCTTCAGAGTGCCCTGACTCGCGATCCGGTCGATGCTGTTAATGACGCCGAGGCTCTTGCCAGCTTACTGGACGCACGATTCAGTGAGATGCATGGTCAGCCCCCTAGCCCTGGAGAGCATATGCATGGGGTGTCGAAGCTGTAGCCACAAATCCTCGGTGCCTGGCAGGTTGCATTTTCCCAAGCCATGAGAAGGTAGCTCATAGCTTATTGCCGTTGATTCGAGAGCCTTAAATGTCAGAGATCATTACCACTCAAGAAGAGCTATCTAAAGTTGAGCGTATCGCTTCATCGCTAGATCTTCCGACTTTTGGCCAGTGGTACTGGGTCAAGGAGGAGGGCTATCAAAAATGGCTTGGCTGCATTTGTAAGGTCGGCAGCAACTACTTTGAGCTGCGCGGCCCGTCAAAAGGTAATGGCTATCACACTACCCGTGTTCACGTCGACGACGTTGAAAAGCAACTGACACTTGAACCGGACTACCAGGGGGTGATTGCTGAGCGTGTGAGTGAGGCTCGTGCTGAACTGGACAGGCTAATGGCTGAGCTCAAAACCCTAAACGCACACTTGGGTGTTGGACCAGTGCAGCAGCTACAGAGTCAGCGTGCTCTCGGCAATAACGGTGTAGCAGTGCTGTCGTCCCAGGTTGATATCCAGGGCTACAAGCAGGCTTTGATTGAGGCTCAGACCAAAAAAATTCCAGCGCTGAAGGATGGCCTGCGTAAGGCAACTGAGCGCCTCACGACCTGGATGAAAGCAGAGGTCATTGTTCTGGATGCCACAATCGAAGAGAACACGAATGTAATTGGTGGCATTAAAGATCGGCTTTTCAATATCGAGCTGTATGCCGGCATGTGCGAGGAGATCATTCCGTTCGCGACTGGGTGCCCTGCTGCAGAGCATGAAAAGCTACGTGTGTTTCAGCGGATGCTTTTCTGCGATGAGGAGGCGCTGCTTGCATACGATGACGGTGGATTGGAAATCACCGACATCCGATCTTTTGATGCATGGCTGGCTCGACCAGTGAATCGCGATCGAATTTTGCCCTACCCGCGGTGCGTCGTTGCGATGAGGGTGCGGCGTCTGACTAAAGAGCGTCAGTGGGACGGTACTATCGCGGGGCTGATGCGGAATTTGCACCTTGAGGAGGGCGACAAGTACACCTTCCTGTTCATTCGCAATGGTGAGCAGCTATACCGCATCAGCACGGCCCTTGAGTTTGATGAGCTCATCTTTCCTGACCTATCAAGCTACGACCCCAGCGAGCCGATGATGGTGAAGCTTAGCGGGAGGCGGGTCGATCAGTTGATGACCTGCAGGGAATACGATGCGCTCTGCGAGATCCATCAAGATTTTCTGAAATGGCAGGGAGAGCAAGATAAGGCGAACCGGAGGTGGAGCGGGGATTATCCGCGCTATCGTGAATTGGGCCACTTCACTCCTCGCGATTGGGCGCCATTCGACGATTCCAACGTCTATTTCGACGAGGCGATGGCCAAAATTGACGCGCAGATCAAGGCTTATAACAGGGTGGCTGTGATCATCCAGGGATTATTTGACCGGTCAGAATGCCTTCTTCCTCACAAGCCTGTACGCAGCTGGACCTCTGAAGGCTTCGCTGAAGCGATTGAATTGGTCTACGACGGTATGGGGCTTACCTACGGAGAACCGCCGAGTTTCGAAGACTATCTACTGCGGTGCAACGCTGAGATTGACGAAAACTCCATCCTTGTAGGCCAGGAACGACTCTGGCTAGAGCGTGAGGCTGAATCCGAGAATCGTCGAATGGAGTCCAACTGGCGGGTTCCCAGTAACTTCCATAGGGTGAAGGTGTTTAAGCCGTATGGCGACCCCGGACCAGGGTATCTGGCTCGACCCAAGAAAATCATGAAACGTGCGCAAAAGGCCGTCTTTAGCTGGGATCGGAAAAAGAGGACTTCAGACCGGTTCGATCGAGGCCCTGAGAGCACGCGTGCCAATCTCACGGTTGCATTCAGCGATCTATTCAACGTATCAGCCTACAGGGCTGGCGATTACCGACAATTTTTTGCCGACCCGCGCACTCGGGAGCAGTACTTGAAGTGGGCGCCATTTCTTATGGCGGCTCAGGACTATGTCTGCGGTCGGAAAATAGTAGGGCCGTCAGACTGGCGGTTGGAGAACTAACGTATGGCCAACCTCAACGCCAAAAACCAATTTGCCGCCGCTGTGAAGTGGTGGCTGAAGGCCCTATTTGTCGCCGGACTTCTTGCAGTTGCTGCGGTGTCGTCCTACAAAAGCTACACGCGTGAGCCGGTTCTGGAACTCCCCTATTTGAAACTGACAGGATCCAACGGGCCAGAACTGGCTTGCATAGACGGGGTGAAGTATTTCAAGGATGGAACTCTGCCACACGGAGCCCTGTTGCAGCCCGATGGTGGTGCCAAAACATGCGCCGGTTCAGGGACCCTGCAGCAGTTTGGCAGCAGGTACCGACTTGCCTGCTACGAAGGGATTACGCTTGTCACAATGTTCGCTCATCGAATGAAGTCGGCGTTTATCCTTTACGATCACAACACGCGCTTACCCAAGGCGTGCACCTGATATTCATGGAGTAAACGTGAGCGCATCGTTCGACTTAGACCTGGCGATCGAGGTCGCTGTGCAGACCTATAAGGGGCGGATCGACCTGGGTGGGAATGCTTACATCCACCATCCATTGCGCGTAATGGAGCGCATGCCCGACGGATATACGAAAGCTCTCGCTGTCATGCATGACGTTGCTGAGTTCATCATTGATGGACTCATCAGCAGCGGACAATGTGTTGGCTCATCAGCTGTTGAGCAGGCTTTTGCCTCGCTTGCTGTGAGGGGTTTTCCAAAGGAATTTTTGGACGATCTTCGGCTTCTGACGCGCCTACCAGGTGAAAGCTACATGGCCTATTGCGCTAGGGCCGGATCAAAGCCGGCTACGAGAATGGTTAAGATTGCCGACATAGAAGACAATATGGACACGAAACGACTTCGGGTTGTCGGCCGTTCTGACCTGCAGCGAAACGCAAAGTACGCAAAGGCTCTCCGTAGGCTCCTAGAGCTCGACGTTCGCAGTTGCTGAACAATCAGTGCTGCTGCTCGATCTGGGCACGGCTGGCCCGCTCTTGAAGGTGTCGCCGCCGTCAGGCTCAGGTAAATGAATACACATTCCTGGCGCAACAATCCATATGACTCTTGAACCCTTTCCGCGGATCCTCAAGCCGTGTCAATCGTGCCCTTGGCGGATTGACCAAGGGGCTGCTGACATCCCGAATTTCGATTTGGAATTGGCAGAAAGCCTGGCCGATTGCTCACCTGATGCAAAAGGAATGGGGCCTGACTTCACGAGCAGTTGCTTCGCCTGCCATCAGTCAAAAGTGGGTGAAGAGTTTGCTTGTGCCGGCTGGCTATCTACGGTTGGGCACCGGCACCCTAAGGTCCGCCTGGCTGTCACTTTTGGGCGTCTTCCTGTCGAAGCGCTCAATACAGATCCAGAGTGGCCGGAGTTGCACACTACTTACGGCGAGGTGTTGCAAAAGCTTCGGGATACGACCGATTCGTAGAGGCATCACAACCAGTGGTGCCTCAATGCGTGAAGGCGCCCGACAGATCATTTGCCAGGCTCAAGGGTCAGTCTGATCGACGGGTAGCCTTTTGTAAGCTGACCCCATTGGCCTGTTGCTCTATCAGGAAGGTGTAGCGATCAATGATGTCTTGCGGCTCGGTGAAGCGTGCATCAAAGCCCATGAGATCTGACATCTGGCTTCGTACCTTCCCTAGCACTACAGCTTCGTTCCAAGTAGGAACCTGTGAGGGCCAGCCTTTATAAAAAAGCATGTGCGAGGGGATTGAGGCTTCAATTTCCAAACGTTTTGTGGCTTTTGCTTTGGCAACCGGAATCTGAAGTCGCAGCTCTTCATCAAGCAAGTGCGGTGCTATATCGCAAAGCCAGCGATTGCCTTGGAACGCGAAGCCCGAAATGATCTCAAGGCGGCACATACGAATGTAAATCGCCCGATTATCAGGACAGGCCGCGGAGTTCTGCAGGTCTGCCAGCGCTGACATCATGCAGTACGTGCAACTTACCCTAGACATGCCATATCGAGTATAGGCCTCGTGCAGCTCCAGACCTGCTTCATAGATAGCGTATACAACGTCTTCGACCGGCCAGTCGATGATTGCATTCCACGAGAGGCCAACTGCGTTTTTACGCTGGAGCTTTTTCACTGGGGCCGATACGGCCATTTTCGAGCGTGCAGAGCTTTCCTGGCGACGCACACCGGTGACGTTCAAAATGTGTTGGCTTGGGAAGCGTTTTTTTAGTTCAGCCGTAATCGGATCTACCTTCAACTCGCTAGTGCAAAACTTGAGGGAAGGCGTTGACCACGGCAATATGAGCTTGACGCATGCTAGGTCCTCGAAGCGCTGAACATTTCCAGACCATCGCGATTCCCAACGCTCCATTAGTCCGCCTGCTTTTCGCCTTACTACGATCAGCTCCCATCCAAGATGGTCAGCTAGTCGCTGACATCCGGCTAGACTGGCGCCCCATTCCACAGCCCCCAAATCTGCGTGGATAAGCAACCTCGGGCCTGTGTGGCCAATAGCGTTGAGGTGGCGGTTTACTGCGATCGCGCAAGCGTCTGAATCCTTCCCGCTGCTGGTGCCTACAGCCACTACACAGTTGTCATCAAGAAGGGCGGTGACTTCGGGCGTCAAGGCGACAGCATTAGCTTTTCCCTTGCTCCCAAGAGCCTGGGTGACTGGATGGAGTGTAGGTGAAATATCCAGCAGTTCAATTTGGGGGGATGAGGTTGAGATGGTCACGGTAGATATCCTTTTGGTCCATGATCAAATCCTCTCAGATCCTCCAATTATGCAACCGACCACAGCTCAGGCAGACACAGGCACTTGCAGTTAAATTTTTGCCTGGATAATGGGTGGTCGTACTCGCCTGGGCGCTGCGCCCGGTGCGTGGAGCATCAATTGGGTGCGCCTGAAGGCTACCCGATCTCGACCTAGCCCCACCTAATGAACTCCGATGCTGTGAGTGGGTCTTCAAGGGTGAATAGAATCGGGCCGGTTTGGCACAGTGGGTGTTCCCGACCAGGGTAACCACGAAGCCTATTCGGCCTAGGCATGAAGGAATCTCAATGTCGACATACGCAGAGCGTTTCATCAATGAAGCACGGGATTTAATGCCCTACCAATCGGACCTCCTTTCGCTTTCCAATGAGCTCGACAGTCCCGCTGATATCAGTGATTTCCTGGCGCAAAAGGGTGATTACTTGTCAGGGATGGGCACCGTGATTTTGGCGCTCCTTGCTCGCGAAGATGCCAGACTTCACTGATAATGGTATGCCCACAGATCGAGGAACACCCTTTGCCGAACTCTGATACAAACCGCAGCGGGTTTCCCTGGTTTACCTTCATGATCGTGTTGGCAGCATCCTGGTACTTTTGGATATCCCCAACCTCCAACAAATTCGTCATGAGCAGCGAAGCCAGCGCCAGTGGCTATGCGCTCGCGACAGAGCTCTGGCCCACGCTTTCGCAGGAAGGCCAAGCGAAGATGGCCGCGTTGTATCAGAAGGGCTATCTCACTCGTAACGACATCGTTAAAGCTATTGACGTTGCTTTGGACGAGAGGCCGGTGGGTGAGGGTGTTAGCACTCACCCGACGGTCACGTTTGGAGATGATCCTGCGCTAACCGATCGCTGGATGTGGCGCGAACTGACTGGCGAGCTAGCGTCTTTCAATTCGAAAGACGCATTCGAAAACCTGTTGGCGTCGACTGGGGTGAGTTGGTCGAAACCTGTGCAGCGAGAGGGGCTCAATTGGTGGGTGGTGTGCCCATGGTGTCCGCCTAACTGAGCGCAAATTCAGTCGACGTTGCGGGCTATCTCTTGCATTTCTGAGTCATCGAGGACAATGAGCAAAATTAAGCACGGAGCCTCGTTATGAACTGTCTTTATCCTCCGCTCGACCTACCTGAGCTAGACACCTCTCTTCTGAAACGAAACCTCAAGGTTCAAACCAGAACCTTCTATGCGGACAGCTTGCCGGGCAGTAAGGCGGCAGTGGTGCGCTTCTGGGATAGCCCTAAGGGTGTGTTCGTTCGTCTGAACTATGGCAAGAACCTAAGCGGCCAGTCACTGCTTAAGACCATGCCCGCGAACGTGCTGGCGCTGGCCTGAAGTGCCATTTAAGTCCTTGTACTGTTCGAAATGCCTCAAGCGTTTCAAGCACCAGGTTGCACCGTTTTGGCTCAATGTTGAGGTGGTGGGTATTGCTGACGGCGGAGAGACTCCGGGGGCTCGCTGTCTCTGTCGGAATTGCGGCCATACCTGGGTAAGTCGATCCAGAGCTGGGCGCCGTGCCCTGCAGCGCCTCAGAGCTACGCATTAAGGAGTAGTAATGCTGATTACAAGCGAGATCACCGAGGAGCAGGCTCTAGCCAAGCTGAATTCCAGTGAAGCATTCACCATTGACCAGGTGATGAAGATCACTCAGTGGCCCTACAACCAGGCGGCTCGTCAGATGGAGGTCTGGCGGAGGCGTTCCTTGATCGTCAGTGTCGATGTTCCAACGAAAGACACCTATCGAGCCCTCAGTGCAGAGGAAATCATCAATCTTTAAATTGGTTGGCACTTACAAAGAAGGCGCCTATCTCAACGGATGGCGCCTTCTTTGTGTTGCTCTGGCGGCTGTCGTCTACCGTTATTTGCTACTAAATCCAGAAATTACAGAGCTATTTGCGACAGGCAGATTCGCATTTATCGCTGTGTTTACTTTGCTTTTTCGCAAATAGTGGTGGAGAGACCTAACCGCGAAGCGCCAGAATCGAGGCGTTGAACGCGCACCAGCTCTTGATTAGGGCCTCGTATCCCTCTCCAACAGAGCGGAACCAATGCTTGCCTTTTTCGAGGTGCTGCATGGCCTCTTGGCCAGCTCTTTGGATCCGTTTGACGTCCTTCTCTGTAGCGTTGCGCGAAAGCTTCGTTACCCGTGCGCCGGTAGCCTCAATCATGCTTTGGATTTCGCGCAGAACCTCCATGTCGCATCCGGTGCCGCTTTGGGTGAAGCTTGCAACAACCAAGTCAAAGAGAGCGTCGGTAACAGCTTTGTGTTTGCCGGCGATATCCATGTTCAGGCCGGGCTGAATCATGTCCTGTGGAATCGTTGGCGCATCCAGGTCAAAGAAAATGCCACCTTCTTTGAGTAGCTGCGCCAGCTGTGAGCTGTCTGCGAGTGCGTATTCGCTCAGGAAATCCTGGTAGATGCTATTGAGCTGGCTCCCTACGTTTTCGCCGTTGGCGGCAGCCATCGAGACGGAATCGATGCGGCGAATAAGCTGGTCGAAATAGTCTTCGTCATCTAGATACGCGTTGTAGTACAGGTCCATCGAAAAACTGCTCAAGCCGCAAGAGGTTGTGCGGGCTGCATCCTTAGGAACGCAGCTCCAAATACCCTCTGGTGCATTCAAATCGTCTGCGGTGATACCGTAAAACCGGCATGGCTGTTCGAAGATATTTGCGATGGTCGGAGTGGATACCGCAACTACGATCCCGAGGCGGCCCGGCAACGTGCGAACCAAGCAGCTGATCACCAGCTTGACCAGAAGAACATCCACCGGCAGTAGATGCGGGTCGTCAAGTTTTTCGAGTAGAAGGCCGATGGCGATGAGGTGCTGGCATGCACTGCGCAGCATTAGACCTTGCTCATGTAGGGCCTTCATTGCCGGGAAAAACCGCTCCACAGTCGCTGCGAGCTCTTCACGTCGACTGTAATAAACCGTTTTGTAGATCTCATTGCACGTGTCAGTGCCGAGCAAATCGAACATGACCTGGTTGATTTTAGTCATAGGCATCTGATCGGCTGCATGCTCTTTGAACTCCCCAGCTGAGTCACATGCGAGGAGGGTCAGATCCAAGTCCAGGCGATGCGTCAGTCGTAGGAGGGGATCCATATCCCGAAGGTTGCCGGAATGCTCAATTTCTTTTGCAGACTGCATGCGGCCGGCTTTCTTGCCAGCTTCTCGGGCGTTGCGCAGTCCGCCGTACCATTTGGTCCAAACCGCCGCGCTGCTGGTCTGTGCCAGCATTTCTGCAGGCAAAGCGAATGACATGCTCATAGGGCCTGCCATTGAAAGGTCAGCGTCGTCGATGCGGCACATATCCCAAAAACCGCCGTCACCTTTAAGGATATCTTTGCGGCTAATACGGGAGTGAGTATGCGAGGTAACGGGAAGTGCTTGGCTCATCATTGGCTCCATTCATCTATGGCTCAATGATGTGCGACCGCCAAGCCAATGTGTGGTGAGTTAGCCCCTTCTGGAGGGGGGGAATTACTTTGGCTTGAGTTCAATTTCTAGCTGGTTATGATAGTGGTTCTCCGTTGCCATATGCTTTGGCGATCGGTGCTTCTAGCTGCACTGCAGCACTTTCAACCCTCTCGGGCATTCCTGGCCCGTCTGGGCAGGAATGCCTCCTTGCTTTAGGAGCGTCATCCATGAATCAACAGATCGCACACTCAATTGCCAGCTCAGAAGTCACTTTGGTCCGCGGTATCAAGCTGTCGGTGCCAGAGCTGTTTCAAGATCCAGCTTTTGTCGAATATGTGAACAGCAGCCCTGTAATGACTTGGCATGACAAGAAAGGGCCTATCGCTCAAGAGGATGTGGTCGACGTGGCTGTCTTCGTGGACCCGTCGATGACTGGCGAGGGCACTGATAGCTGCATGCCGTACTGGGATGTGATCGTTGAAAAGCTCAAGGCCGTAACTGGTTCCAGCCCCTTCGGCGGCAACCACTACGTCGTAATACTATCGAACTGCTGATGTGTCTCCAGTGAGACAACCTGGATGAGTACACCTCAGACGTCCCAGACGCTGAGAGCAGACAAGACCCGGCTTCGGCCGGGTTTTTTTTATTTCTACTGGTCGTCTTCAACAGCTTCGGCAATTGAAGCGGGGGAAATGAATATCGAGCCATCGTCTACGTCGGCAACCTTGGCAAAGTCAAAGGATGCCAGCCAATACGTTAGCTCTAGAGCCTCATCATCATTGTCTTCAGCTGGAATAGTGATGACTATCGCTGTGGCGCCAATGCTTTCTACCTCGTCCATAAATTGGCCCATCAGCCGGTTACCGAAGCCTCTACGTCGTTGGTTTTTCTCCACAAAAATTGAGGTAATGACAGCCAATATCGGACTCATCTGGAGGAGGGTTCGAGCAATGGCACCTCCAACTGCTCCATGGTCGTGAAGGTGATCAGCAAAATCTGCGTCACCAGCTTCACAAACAAAACCGCTTAACACTGCGCCAGGTACACCCAGCTCTATAGTCTGAACTTCCACGCTGATCACCAAGTTTGAGGTACCCGCTAATGATCATCTGTCCGGTCAGTGAAAAGGGGGAAGTTAGGCCCAACCTAAGGACATTCAGAAGGGTTGCAATTGCTACAGCGCTGGCAGAATAAATCACATGACGAATCCAATTGAGCCCATCCTGCAGGTCCTGCAACACAGAGAGTCTAGCTATGCACCGCGGACTGCCGAGAACGCAGCGCGTGCGCAGCTGACGGTCGCGTTTGCGCAGGATTTCTCAACACCTGGCGAGCGACTGACGAAAAAGATGGCCGGTACCAAATATGTTGCGATTTCCCTGGATCTTCAACCGATTGAGGCAGCCAGGCTGCTGTACAAGGGCCTACGGTTACATCAGGCTCAGGTGCTTAACATCGCGGGCAACGGCATTTACACGCTGCAGCCCAAATGGACCCAGGCGTCGCTTAATCTGTGGGTTTACCAAGTGCTGGCGCTGGTGCATAAGCATTGGCCGTTAGACTCGGTGAGATCTGGAGGGCAAACGGGTGCAGATCTCGCTGGCCTGGCGGCAGGCTACGCATGTGGCGTGAGGAAGGTGACCGCGCTTCTACCTCACGGGTACATTCAGCGCGGGGATGACGGCCAGGATCGGCAGAACTCACAAGCAGACATACGCAATCAGATTCTGACCGGCGCCATGGAGCTTCCTCGGTAGAGACGCAGCTAAACCCAATCTGCGTATTTGTAGCCAAGGCGCCAAGGTGCTTGAAGCCCTCGGCATTGGATCTTGAAAGCATACGATGGTGATAGCGGGCAGAAGCTGCGAGGGGCCTGAGCTAGGCCCCTTGCTAAGAGGAAACTGTCACTTGGCGTTTTTAAGCTGATCTTTCAAAAGGGTGGGTACGTTTCGGATCGTCAGCGTGTTTTGAGTCTCATCGAACTCGATTCCACTTCCCAGCAGGTGGGCGTCGAAACTGATAGAAAGGCCTTCAGCTCGGCCGGTATAGCGTCGGAACTGCTTCAGGGTGCGCTTGTCCGCAGGGAATTCTGGGGCCATCCCATAATCCTTGTTGCGAATGTGGTCGAAGAACGCTGTCGGGCGGTCTTCATCCAGTAGGCCGGAGAGTTCCTCTAGCGCTATTGGATCACCGATCTTTGCCTGGGAAGAGGCGTAGTTGACCAGGGTGTCAGTCATCTTTCGCGCAGACGGCTCAGGGAGGTCCTCGCTCTCGACAAAGTCGCTAAAAGCCTTCAGTAGGGTTCGGGTTTCGCTCGGGGCATCCACGCCCTCCTGGCAGCCGATGAAGTCCCGGAAGTACTCAGTCACCTTCCGGCCGCCCTTGCCCTGGATGTATGAAATGTACTGCTTGGACTTGGCGTTGTTCTGCCATTCGGACAGGTTGATTCGTGCGGCCAGGTGAAGCTGGGTCAAGTCCAGATGCCTTGCAGGCTCGACATCCAGTGAGTCAGTGACCGCGATACCTTGGTTGTGATGCAGAACCGCGACTTGCAGATAGTCAGTCATACCCTGAGCATAGTGGGCGACCAGCACATACCCGCCAGTAGACAGATTGGATTCCTCCATGAGCATCTGAAGGTGCTCAACGGAATTACGGCTGAAGACTGAAAATTCAGACCCACCATCAAGGTAGTCCTTTAGCCACCCGCTCAGCGGGTAGGCCCCTGAAGACTCGTGAAACAGCCCCCAGCGTTTGCCCTGTTTAGCGTTGTACGCTTCGTTGAGGTCAGCGAGCAGATTCTCCAAGTGCTCGTTGACCGAAAGTGGCGCGTTCGCTGCCGTTAGAACTGCCGGGCTACCGTCTGGGAGTTTTTGGATATGGTGGATCTCGATGTTACGAATTGGCATGCCTGGGACTCCTTTGATAGACCCAGGTATCGTCACATTAGATTGGGCAACTGCAAGCCAGGTTCGGGCCGGAAATAGGGTGCATGGATCTGGATTATGGTCAGGCAACGCTACGAACAAGCGTCCGATCAATCTCATGCACAGAAAACAGAGGGCGGGTGTCTAGTCCTTGGTCGTTTGCCAAGGAAAGCTTCCTGTCGCCACTGGCGAAGGATGGGCCAACGAATTCGAGGAGCTCGATTGGCAAGTCTGCAATGGCATCTACAGTGCTGAACTCACCCTCACCTAGTTTTTCAGTGCACCAATGAACGAGTGCTCTCGCAGGAAATTGAGACTCGGAGATGAGGCTTGCCACATCGTTGGCATCAAGACCCGTCCTGCCCGAAAATGGAAGATATGCCATTACGTTTGGCTCGATCTCGGCCCACCAGCCAGAGAGGTCTCCACCGTGAACTTCAAAAATCTGGAGTTGCGGGAAGGGGTTGTCCTTGGTGTAGTGCCAGGGGGCGAGCTTAAGGGTGGCGCCTTGGTCGATAATGTCGTTCATGCAGCGGCCATGCACTAGGGTCACATGCTTTTCTTTACCAGGCCTTCCATTGAAAAGAAGGCTTACGCAAAAGCAATTATGCTCAAGACTGAGGCGTTCCCGGTCGAGTTGGGTAAATGGAGGAGCCTCAGTTGAGCGCATAGAGTTTGCGATCGAGTTGAGGGTTGGAACTCGTCTGGACTGCATTCGTGTACCGGTAAATGTAGGTTAGACAACCTGGGCTTTTAGAGCCCGGTAGATCTGTCTCATAAGTCTTGAGTCATATTCTACGTCTAGGCGCGCAGATCATGACATTTCTGTCATTGCAATGTGACATGACGCAAATAGCGAAACTGTGCATTTAGGTCCAGAAAGGGGCTCTAGCAGCACCAGCTGCAACCTCAAAGCTAGGTCAATCGATCTCAAACCCGCCTTTATCTACCTCATGTGTAGGCGACTATGGCGTACAGATCCTGAAATACCATTTTCTGCTATTGCGGGTCTCCTGATAGCAGAAAAGATGATTGAAAACGTTCTAGAAGTGCCTTTTTGAGGCTTGACGACTCTGACTTCTGCGCGTCAGCCCCGGTTCCAACGCGTTCAACCTAGTTTTGAGGTAGATCCCGCGCCCGAAACCTCTACGACCTGTTTATGAGGTAGATTTTGGGTGACCTTGGACTGAAAGACAGATCAGGTAAATTTTGAGAATTAAGTCTGTCGCGCTGGCGGCCTTGATCAGCCGAACTCTGGGGAGCGAGCCTGCGCTGGCCACGGCAATCGGCGCTGCCCATTCGAGGCGTGCGACAGTCCTAATTGGCTAACCCTTGATGCGCCGGCATCAATCCTGGTCTGTTGCGACAGTCTTTCGGACACCCTGCGCTCAAACCTGGCACAGGATATTCAATGTTGACCGCGGCAGACTGCGTTCTCACCGGCCACAGGGAGTGGCTTGGAAGCAGCTGACTCTGCGCAATTTAACCTTCAACAGGTCATTGATTGGGGGTTGCAGTTTTTAAAAGGTAGGTAGGATGAATCACATCAGAGGGCAAAGCCCCATCCACCACCACAAGGAATTATCTTGATGAACAAGCAATCCGCAGATCACATCCTTTCCAGCGACGCCATCCCATCAGCAGATTTCTCCGAGGATCTGTTCTTAGGCGGCATCAAGAAAGTCATGGGGAAAACGACTTCCTCTGACCTCTGGAAAATCGATACTAAGGATCTGGATTTTCTCCAAATTCTGCCAGGCCTCAATGTCCGGATCGATGATGAGAAGCTGCAGCAGCATATTCGAGAGCTTGCCGACTCGATGAAGGCTGAATCGTACAAGATGTCCAAACCGATCGAGGTCATTGTCCTTGATCGTAATGGCCAGCTCGGTGCCTTCGTAACTGACGGTCACTGCCGTCTTGCAGCTGTGAAGCTGGCGATTGAGGAAGGGGCTGAGATTCAGCAAATTTCCTGCGTTACCCTTCCGTCGAAAGGCGTAGACATCCAGGATCTGACCGTTGGGCTGATCCGTAGCAACACTGGTAAGAACCTGACCGCATACGAGAAGGCGATTGCTTGTAAGCGGCTTTTCAACTACGGGATGCCAGAGGCGGAAATTGCACGGCGTACCGGTATCACTCCTGAGTACGTCTCGTTGTTACTGGAGGCTGTCAGTGCTCCGCTCAGCATCGTCACCATGATTCAGGCAGGTGAAGTCGCCCTTAACACTGCAGTTGAAACGCTGCGCAAGCATGGGCCCAAGGCTGTTGAGATGCTGAAAACCGGTCTGGCCGCCTCGAAGGCCGCCGGCAAGAAGAATGTAACTGCCTCGTTCCTGCCAGGCGCCAGTTTGAAGAAACACGTCAAACGCCAAGCTGAGCCATTGTTCAACGCGGCAAAGGCTGTAAGCAGTGATCCGGCCTTTTCTCAGCTCGGGGCTAAAACCCAAGAGCTGATCAAAGAGCTGCTGAAAACCATCGCAGATAAAGAAGCCGCGTCTCAGAAGAAGACTGCTGCTCAAGCTTTACCTGAGCCTGAGGGGCAAGAGTCGCAAGAAGGGTAAGCCCGCATAGGGTCGCCGATACCAAACACATCAGTGGTGGTGTGCTTCAATCTTAACCCCGATCTTCGGGGTTTTTTTTGGCCCCTCAATTTAGGTTCGTGCCGAAGTCTGTCCCCTGGACGATGACCAAACTCACCATTGTTGCGTCCCGAATGATGCCAGAGTAAAGGCGTCAGATCAGACTGCCGTAAAGGTGACTCGTGGAAAAAGGCAAGGGTAAGGCTCAGGCCAAAAGCTCATCGCGCAATGGCAGTGCAGTCAAGATTGCCAATGCTGAGGTAAAGGTATCGTTCGACCGCTTGAAGGATCAGCTTCGGAGGTCACGCTGGTATATCGCCATTTTCATAGTGACATCAACCGTCTGGCTGGGGCTCCGTACCCCGCCCGCTGCCGAAATGACCCAGCAGGCCCTCGATCTATGTCGGGCCGATCTGGCTTGTTGGGTGATTCGAAATGGTGCCAAGGCAGAGGCAGGCTGCCGCCACGTGGTGGAGGCTGCGGCTAAGAATCGAGCTATATGGGATGAAGACAGTTTTGGAAGGGTGCGGACTGCCTGGTTCAACCAGGAAGAGGGGTCTTTGATGCTAAGCGGTGACTCAGTAAGGTTCGAGGACGACAGGGGTGATTTGGTAAGAATGTCCTTCACTTGCCTCTTCGATGCAGCTTCCAGCAGGGTCCGGTTACAGCGTGTTGTTGAGACGAAATGACAAAGACCGGCAAGCCGGTGTTTGTCATTGGTCAGATCCCTCGATCAGCCTTCCAGATGTTTGCCCAGTCGTCCTCGACGGAGGATAAGGCCTGTTCACTGTGTATCCAGAAGGTCGAGTCAGGGGTGACCGTGACAATGAACTGAGGGCGAGTAATGCCAGTTTCTACCAAGGCCACAATGAGATTTGCAGCCGTATCAGTTTCGGAAGGCTCTAGGTAGAGCTTGTAGGCGCCGATAACTTCAACATCCATGGATTCAGAATCTCCATATTTGATGTCGAGAGTAATCGCCTCATCCCGTATGGCCATGGTAGAGCTCAGCAGCTCCGTCAGTGCTCGCGCTGAAAAGCCCTTAAGCTGCGTGCCATGCTGCAGATTACTTGCCATCCTGATAACGAATGGATTGGTGCTGGCTTGCCAAGCCTGGTGCGGTACAAAGTGGCCATCACTCATGCGCAGATAGTTCCGGTCGGTATCGAGCAGATTGAAATTCAAATTTGGTCCTTGCGGTTTTTGACCCGCTGTCAGATCACTGATCTATGAATGTGCTCAGAACATGGCCAGTTGTTCGCCGGCTATAGCTCTAGCTTGGCGGCACTCTGCCAATTGCTGACGCAAAAATGGGATTTTGGCTTTCCCGCTGGCGATATGGCTTCCGAGGATCAACAATGGAGATCGGACTGCCATGATCGGGTTACAGCTACCGAAGTAGGCAATTTCCAAGTCCGTGAGGGCATTTAGCCCGTCGTTCCTGATCTTGGAGTACCGAACATAGTCCTTTTGGTAAGACTCTTCAGCGCTTGCCAGGCTCACGCTGAGCGCTTGTATACGCTGATCAAGATCTGCGGGCATTTTTTCAATGTAGTGTTCCAGCCGGCACGTGCCGCTTAAGCTGATCTCTTCAGCGGGCAAGAACTCACGATCCATGTAAGTCGCTAGGGCCTGGGCGTCGTGGGAAGAACGGACTTGATCCGCCAGAGTTTTCATACGTTCGGGCATCGTTAATGGGTCCCTATTCAATGACTCCAGTTTGCCCATGTCTTAAGAAATGCAAGTGCCCTGTACTCCACCACACCACATCACACCCCAGCGATTGAGGACCTCACGATGTGCAGCCATTACGAGGCACCATCTGCCGATCGAATCTATGAGGCGTTCGGCGTTCGGCCGCATGAGCCGGTACAAACTGACCTCTGGCCGGGGCGTCCTGGTTACTTCCTCACAGCAGGCGATACCGAGCAAACCTTAGTTGTTTCGACCGGGTCTTTCGGCTTGCTTCCCCATTGGGCCAAGGATGAGAAGCTCGCTCGGCATACCTACAACTGCCGAAGTGAGACGGCTTCGGAAAAGCCTTCATTTCGCGCAGCGTGGCGTCAGGCTAAACACTGTGTAGTCCCTGCGGAGGCGATATATGAACCTGATTGGCGATCCGGGAAGTCCGTCCCAACCAGGATCACTCGGCGAGATGGTGGGCTGATCCTGATCGCTGGCCTTTGGGAGGCCTGGGAGAACTCCGAAGTAGGGGTAGTCCGCTCTTTCACAATGCTCACAATTAACGCTGACCAGCATCAGCTTATGCAAAACTTCCATCGGCCTGAGGACGAAAAGCGGATGGTCGTTATGCTGTCATCAGGAGCTATCCAGCGATGGCTAGCAGCTCCGGCCTCTGAGAGCGCCGCATTCCTGCAGCAGTACCCTGCAGAGCGCCTTGAGGCGGTCTCAGCAGGGTAGTCACGCTGACTGTTTCAGAGACCCATGGGTGAGTACGTGCGCTTGCATGATCGAGAGGATGACGCTGTTTACTGCCAGGTGCTTCATCGCCCTGGTGGCTGCTACGTACAGAATATTGATCTCATCTTCTTGCCGCTGAGGATCCTTGTTCTGAGTATCCAGGGGGTCGTAGGAGAAATCTTCGCAAATTGCAACAGAGTCCCACTGCAAACCCTTGGACTTGTGGACAGTCGAAAGCGTGTAGCCGGCCGATAGCTCGTCGCTTGTGCTAGACCGCCTCAGTTGATCGAGAAGATCAGGCAGTGCGTCACCATGACTCTCAACCATCTTGTAAAGGCGCATCATCTCCATGTCTTCGCTTTGATCGGCAACATCGCGGTACTGATCATAGTTTTCGAAGTCACGGGTAAGCCGGTGGTTCTTGATGGCGTTGAAATCGCGCTGGCGGAAGTAGTAGAGATCTTCCAGATCTGACAGGTTGTAGCTGTTGATCCCGCCTACCCAATAGCACAGCTTGCCAGTTGGGAGTAGGGCGAGGGCGGTTTCAATGACGCCGGCTACGGTGCGGTGAAGAAAAGCAGCATGCGGCAGGCCGGCCGGAAGCTTCGTCTTGATCTGGGTTTTCTGGCCCTTACCTTTGAGGGTTTGAGTCTCACCCTTCAGCGCAAGAAGGATATTCGCCACATCCGCTGCTGCCGGTCCGAATCGGAAGCTCTCTGTGAGAAAGTGGGTTTCAGCCTTTTCAAGCCAGGGCGCTGCCAGCGCGTCTTCCGCCCCACGGAATGCATAGAGTTGTTGGTGTGGGTCCCCTACAGCAATCACCTTGCTGCCGTAACCGACTTGAAGCCTGACTATGCCCCCGATGACCGGGTTTATGTCTTGAGATTCGTCAATTGTTATGGTGTCGAACTTCAGTGACAGGTTTGGCTTACGCAGAGAGAACACCTTCAAATATCCGTCATGGGAAATCGAAGCCTCAGTGTCATCGAGGTCGATCATCCGTCCCCAGATTCTGCGTGCTGCTCCCATAGCGTTGTCGATGTGCTGACGATGACGGCTTGTATGCGCAGCTTTGTCCTTGAGCCTTGGGAAATGATCCTCGCTCATTTCCGCATCATCAGAAGCCACAAAATTGTTGAGTGTGCCGAGGATATCTTTGACCAAATCCCAGTTGCTGGTGTTGGCCAAGCGTGCGATATCGGTTAGGCGCAGATTACCCGTGAGCTTCTTGTTGTACTGAGCGCCCACCGCTCCGTACGCCAGTCCGTGAGCTGTTTTCGCAGTCACATTAGCTGGAAACCTAGTCCGGGCCTCAAGCTCGACGCTCTTGTTGTAGCAGATGTAAAGAATACGTTCAGCAGGATGAGCCTTGGCATACCCGACCAGTGTGGTGGTTTTACCAGTCCCCGCGAACGCGATGATCCGGATAAGGCGGGCCAGAGAAGACATCACTGGCTTTTGCTCTTCAGTCCAATTCATTGTCTTCTCGTATGTCCGTGTTGTGGTGTGCGCGATCAATGGGATGAAACCATCTTATGCCTTCGAATGGCCCGTATCGACGTAGATTGGTCCCTGGTAAGGGCCAGCGGCCGAATCGGAAGGTCGCAAGCTAAGCCCAGCAAACCACACGTTTCTGATAGCGCAATACCGTGTCAGGAGGATGGTCCGTAAATGGTACCTAATAGGGGCTAGCAGGAATCTTGGCATGGGTACTCTGGGTTCAGCCTCCAAAAGCCCAGGTGGAACCTTATGCTCAAGGCACTTCGGACACGAACTCACGATCACTGGACCATGCGGATCTCATGCTTGCTGAAAGTGAGTAGTAGGGGAGAGGTTGAGCGCGATCTGCCATCGTTCGCACAGAAGATACTTCTGTGCGTGCAGTCAAAGGCAATGACAGTGAGCAAATTGCCGACGAATTTCTCTGCGGCTGATGACAGTCGCTGGAAAAAAGCTTGTATTCAAGCACTCATAAACCCATTGGGGATTCTAGTCCCTTTGGGGTCTGGGGTTCCCTCTCGCAACCTGGAGAACCCTATGACCACTAACAACCGCCATGAGACCCGTGATCTTGCCGCGGATATCGAGCAACTGCAGGCCCAGAATCCTGATCTGATTGCTGCGCTCGAAATGGACCTTAAGAAAGCGTCGACCGAGTTCCTTGAGCGAATTGCAGCACGCCATATGGATGTTGCGGACACTCAAAAACTGCAAAGCCTTCTTGACCAGAATGACCTGACTGGTTTTCAGCTCAAGCTGCGCAATAGCACGAAGCCCGAACGTGGTGGATCGGTAATCAGATGTGCGTATTGGGCACTCAACGATGCCTTGTCATTTTTTGTTGATGCCATTAGCACAACATGGCGGTACGTGGATCTGACTGACCGAGTCCGTTACCTCGGTTTTACCGAGGCCGGCTTGAAAGGCTATCGTTATCTGATGTCCAATTTGGACGCTGAGCCTCCACTTGAGTTTGTATAAAACTCTTACCCTGACCCGTCTTTCTGGCGGGTTTTTTCTTATTGGCTCTCTTGGCCGTGACCACCAACCGGTTTATGCCGTCGACGATTCAGCTCGTCCTGAAGTCGATGCATCTCGATGCGCATTATGTTTCGCGCTTCGCCGGCACGTGTTTGATCTCTTTGACGACCGGCTGCGCCGCTGCCCCCGAGCCGAGCAGGGTTGAACCTTGAAACGCTATGCGAGATTGAGGTCTGAATCTTGAGATTGATCTGGCCTAAGCGTTTCTCAATCGCCTTATCTGTTGCCAGGGTCAGGTTTTCGTCTGCCAGCACTGACACAACTGGCACAGCTTGCTCTGAGCTTGGTCCGCAGTAGGCGTGGTCAAACGAAACTCCTAGGTCACGCAGCTTGAGCTGCAGCGCGTTCAAATCGCGGTAGGTAGCAATGTACCGACGCTTGATGAGGGAGGCTGCGATTTCCCTGGCAATGCTAGATGGTGGTCGGGGATAGGTTAATTCCAATTCGATACTCCTGTTTCATGGAGTCATTATCGAGCGGATCACCGCAATGCAAGCTCGGCTTGGACAGAGTACTGCGCTGGTCACCGGTGCTTGAGTTTGTGGATGCAATTGTAGAAGATGTGGCCTCTTGCGCACTCCTATGCTGGAGTGAGTCAGCTAGCTGCAGGCGCAGCATCTAATGGCCGTTCGGCCGCAACCCATGGGGTGTCATTCCCTGTGGGAGAGGCATCCTCTCTACCTTGAGGAGCGCTCTATGAATCCGGAAGCTACCCTTGCTTCAAAGCTAACCGCTTACGCGTCTTATCTCGTTGCAAATGGGTCAGCGACAAACATCTCCGCAATCTCCAGGCCAGAAATCAAACCTGTAGGAGTCTGGCGATGATTGCCCGGGAAAACATGACATTCTTCTTTTCTGAAAAGGACCCGTTTTCAAACTGGTTCTTGTCGGATTTCGAAGTCAAAGGCGTCCGCTTCAATTGCGTTGAGCAGTTCATGATGTACTGCAAGGCGAAGGTTTTCGAGGATGAAAATTCTGCACTCAAGATTTTGGGCGCATTGCACCCCCGTGACCAAAAGCAACATGGGCGTCAGGTGAGCGGGTTTGTTGAGGCAGAATGGGCTTTGCGGCGAGAGCGTATTGTCGCTGCGGGTTGCTATGCAAAGTTTTCTCAAAACCCAGAGCTACGTGATGCCCTACTAGCCACCGGAAGCACACGCTTAGTGGAGGCCAGTCCTTACGATCGCATCTGGGGGGTTGGCCTAGGTGAGCGCGACCCACGCATTCTTGACCCTCAGCAATGGAGGGGCATGAACCTACTTGGTGTGGCTCTCACTAGCGTTCGTGAGCGATTGAGGGCGCAGGCAATAACCTGAGCCGCCCGCGGTGATTGATATGTACTACCTGGCCGTATTGGCAACCTGAACCTAATAAACCCATGAGGGGCGGACTGCCCCCTTGGGGGTGGCCTCCTCTCTCTTTTGGAGGTACACCATGCAAGCTATTCAAATCATACCTACTGCGCAGATCAGCTCTGATCACCCAGCTGCGAGCTCAGTACGCTTCGCCCGAATTGTCGCGAGAGCAGAGGCTTGCATCGAGCGGATCGGCGAGTTGATAGACCAGGGTTACACATGCGCTGCGGCAGCCTCGATGGGAAAGGATTCATCAGTAGTTCTTGTCCTGATGCTGGAAGCGATCCGCCGTCGCGTTGAGGCCGGACGGTATGTGCAGCCGGCGTACGTGACAAACTCGAATACGGGTGTCGAAAATCCATCGATGGACGTGTATGCCGAGGCGATGCTCTCCGAACTGGAAATTTACTGCGTACGGCATTCACTGCCTGTCACCGTGGTTAGGGTTCAGCCTTCGATCACCTCCTCATTCTGCTATGGGACCATAGGCAGAGGACGGCTCCCGGTATTCGCCGGTGCTTCTCGAAGCTGCTCGGTGGACTGGAAGCTGCGCCCGCAGCAGAAGGCCCTCAAGCAATTGCTTTCAACAATGCAATCTCCCGGGCAGCTGGTTACCTTCGTGGGAACACGTTTAGCTGAGTCACAAACCCGGGCGGCCAATATGCGCGAACGTGGTGAAGACAAGGCCGGGCATTTGGCGGTCAACGAGCAAGGCTCTTACAACTGCTCGATCATCTCTGATTGGGGGATGGAGGAGGTCTGGGAGCTTCTGATCGCATGCGATGAGAAACGTGGAGGTCCTTACAAAACGTGGGTTAGCAGCTTCGACTGGTGCCTCGAACTCTATAAGGAAGCCAACGAAGGCGTATGCACTATTATCACTGGCGACGGTGGTAACAAAGCCGCGTGTGGTAGCCGATTCGGCTGCGCCTGGTGCACCGTAACTGGTGAGCGCGACAAGTCCATGGAGTCTTTGATCGTCTCGGCGCCGAAGAAGCATGGGCACTTGGCCGGCATCAACCGGTTCCGGAACCATCTCATCAACACCAGGTGGGATATGGGAAGACGTGATTGGATCGGTCGAACTCATTCTGAAGCTGGCTACATCAACGTGACCGGGACGGCCTACAACGCAGAAATGCGTACAAAGCTGTTGCGGTACCTGCTGACGCTGGATGTTTTGGAAGAGGAGCGGGCGGAGGAGCACGATGCACGGATGTTCCGCGGCGAGCTTGAGAATTCGGAAGCCAACGAGACACTTCGCGGTGTCACATTCCAATTCATCACGCCAAAGAATCTACTCGCTATCGATTTCGCCTGGTCACTAAGCTATGGATTCGATCATGCATTCCCAGCGTTGAGCGAGTGGTACAACATTCGTGTCCTAGGCAAGCGTTATCCAATTGAGGATGTCACTCCGGTCGAGAAAGGCATCATTCCGGAACAGCGCTGGTTCAAGTTCGAAAAGTGGCAAAGCCCTGCGTTGGAAATGGGGCTGCAGGATCCGTTCCTCGAAGCCACTAACAAAAGCCGCTACCCCGGGCGCCCAGCGATGCGCAGGATCCGTGACCGTTTTGAAGGTAAGGAACGGCATATCGTCTACTACGAGGAAGCCGATGAACTGGAAATCGACGCGGCAGACGCCGTTTGCTTCGTTTCCGATTTCGATGAGGCTTTCTACGAGATGGCCAAAGGCCTGGATCCTACCGACAGTGCAAAGTTCTACTTGAACAAAGGCATTGTTAAGCTGGGGCGGGGGAAGGCTGCTGACTACGATGCGATGGCACGCCGGGCTCAATTCTGGCGGCGTATGGAACGAGATCTGGGCGGTACCGATCTGCGTTCTTACATCCGCCATCACTCGATCAGTAACGCTGAGCACGAAGTGATTCTAGAGTCACACGGAGCTACTTCTGCTCGCCAGGACTCTCCATGCGGCACCCTGGAGTTGTTTGCTTGATCCTGAACCACCTCCCTCGGAGGTGGTTTTTTTTTGACCACGGCTGCCAGGCGGACTTCGAATGGCTTCTGTCGTCGGTGCTACCTTCCTGAAATCAGTCTGTGCCCCTCAAATGGGTCAAACCCAACCCGCTAGCCGGTTACCGTGGGATAGGGTGTTAAACACAATCGACCTTGGTTTGCCCACCATGCAAAACACCCTTCCAGAAGGACGCCCCTTTGTGAAAAGTCATTCACTGTTCAGCAGATTGTTCATGCTTTTCATGCTTTCTGCTGCCTTACCGTTCGCTAGTAAAGTGTATGCAGACTGCCAGCACAACCCTGTGTATCACTTCAACTACAGCGCATCACTTACGGCTGCCAACTACGACAGGGCTTCAGGTACAACAAATTTTCAGGTGTACCTTAGCTATAACGGTTTAAGCGCCAAGAGGACGGTGTGTACCGGTAACGGCGGATCAAACACTATAAAAGTAACGATAACTGTTGATGGGTATTCAGCTACCTGGAGTGAGGTAAGACGTGTTAATACGCGGGAGGGACATAAATCATCAAACCTATCATTTTCGCTGCCAACGAAAACTGCCAATAGGGTTGTGATTTCAAGTGTAAGTTCGGGCACTAATAATTTTGCGAACACGTATTCACTTACTGGTGCAACCTATTCGAATTATAAGATTGTGGGGGCTACAGTTCAGCCTACTATTGGCGGCCTGAATCTCGCTACAAACGAAGGTGCTTCTGTTAGCTCCTCTCTAAGAGCGACAAACCACTCAGATGATAAATCATATGCCTTTAGAATACAGACACAACCGGCGGGCGGATATGCGCAAATAATTGGGAATCAGCTAACCTTTACGCCGAACCCCGGCTGGTATGGCTCAACTTCGTTTACGTATAATGTCCAAGACTCTGACGGTCTCTATTCTGAGCCGGCGACGATTTCTGTTTCGGTGAACGCTTCGCCTGTAGCTATCAACAAGGCAATTCAAACCAATCAAGGGATCCCGGGTTCAGCAACGCTGAGCGCGACGGATGTTGATTCCCCAGCGCCGTCCGTTTTTGAAATAGTTGCTGGGCCAAATAGCGCACATGGTTCAGCAGTGGTGAATGGTAATCAGCTCACATTTACACCTAAGCAGGGTTGGTTCGGAAGTACGACGCTGACATATCGTGCTAGAGATAACCTCGGCGCTTGGTCTAAGCCTGCTACCGTTAACGTTGTAGTTAACGCCATCCCGGTTGCAAGTAATAGCTCTCTTACGGTAAATGAGGATACGTCTGGCGTAGTTACGCTAGTTGCCACAGATGCCGACGGTGACCCTTTATCTTATAGCTTGGTTTCAAGGCCTAATAGCGCCCATGGTGTTGTCAATCTTGCCGGGAACAACGTTACATTTGTGCCTGCTGCTGATTGGAACGGTACTACCAGCTTTACCTTTCGCGTGACTGATGGAAAAGCAGAGTCGAATATTGCCACTGTCACCATAAAGGTATTGCCGGTTAACGATGCTCCTGTCAGCCGTGGCGCGATGAGCATCAAAACGATTGAAAATCGAAATGTGGTCGTAGAATTTAAGGTGCCTGCAAAGCTTTAGTCTTCACGATTTGCAATGTTTAGGCTCAGCAAGTGGTTACCTGAAAGTCCAGTGTTTGAGTTCGTCACCAAACTAATGGACTTCAAGGTTGTACGGACCTCAGCTTGGCTCTTAAGGTTATAGGTGTATTACAGTGAGAAGTTTAGTCACATGCTTTTTCGTGCTCGTAGCTAGTTGCTATAGCGCATTACTGTTCGCCATTCCGGCAGCTAATCAGCAACAAGTCAACGGGCTAACTCTTGAGTGGGCCAGTGGTAGTCCAGATGTAAATATGCCAGGTAGTGTATCTCTGGCCCTTCGCTTCAATTATCAAAGTCATATATCCGGCTGTACAACCCAATATATGGGCTCTAGAGAGCAGAGCATTCCACTCGTCTTCTTCCGACGCAAGGGGACAACAGCCTGGAGCGGTGTGATAATGCTTCACGTCAACGGCGTATCAACCTTGATGTCTGGGTTCGTAAATTGTGGGGCAGGACGTAAATCACATGTTTTAACAATCCAAGAGCCTGGCATCTATGGTGCGATGGGTTCTCCAGAAGTAACTGCGGGTAATTATGAGCTGATTCTGGAAATTAACGAGTATGTCGGTGGCCGGGTCGCGCATACCCATTTTTCTAACATTATCGATTACACTGTCGGCATTGTTAATAATCCTCCTATTGCTAAAAATATTAGTAAAAGAACAAATGTAAATGCTGTTCTACCTATACAGATGGATGCCTCTGACCCAGATGGTGATGCGATTTCATACCATCTTGTGAACTCACCTCCATCGGAGCACGGAGCTGTGTCTTTAAGTGGTGGTTCGGTGTCGTTTATCCCCGCTCGGGATTGGCACGGGGTAACCTCATTTACTTATAGAGTGCAGGATGCAAAGGGGGCTTGGTCAAATACTGCTACGGTAACTATCACAGTTAACGCACCCCCTGTCGCCTCACCGAAACGATTGCGAATCAACCAGGATGAGCGGGGCACTATTGCTCTTAGTGCTACCGACGTCGATTCACCCCCACGTTTTGTCTTTGAGATTGTTACGCCGCCCGGGGATCATCAAGGGAAGGCTTCAGTCACTGCCGGATATTTAAACTTTGATCCTCGAAACGGTTGGCATGGAGTTTCTTCTTTTACATATCGGGCACAGGATACTGATGGGGCCTGGTCTCAACCAGCAAATATTACAGTTGAAGTTAACGCCAGGCCGGTAGCATTAAGTTCTGAGCTGGTTATCGATGAAGACACAGTAGGTACTTTGAAAATAACCGCCTCTGATAGAGATGATGATCTATTGAGTTATAGCTTTACTGAAATTCCAGATATATCACATGGTAAGTTGAGTGTGACGGCCGATGTTGTTGTCTTTACGCCTTCTCCAAATTGGAACGGCAAAACATCGTTCAGCTACAAGGCTTTCGATGGCAAAGTCTACTCAAATGTGGCGACGGTTCAAATCATCGTGCGGCCTGTAAATGATGCACCGATTGCGAAAACTCCAATTTCTATCAAGACAGTTGAAAGTAGGTCCACTGTATTGGACTTTGTTGTTGCTCCGTATTAATGGCCATTTTTAATGGTCAATAAGCAATATGTGGTACTGACCTTGGTGTGTAAGTCAATGAATAGTCTGCCGTGGTGTACGTTCATGTCGCGCAGCGATGCTCAGGAATACAAACCTGACGGTCCTGCGCACCTTATCTCGATCTCTGACGGCCTAGACGACCAGGCGGCCATAGTCGAGGGTCGATGGAAGAGCGTGACATACCACCATTTCGTAGACGCCGGTTTCGACGAGGAAACTATTGCTCTCTATGGAGACCAATTTGAGCTTCGCTACGCTGACTATCTTCTGGCTGATAAGGCCACAATTCTTAGAGTGTGTCTTTTAGCGTTGGTCAGCACCAAAGAAAATATCGTGATTCACTGCCAGGCTGGTCGCTCTCGGAGCGCTGCTGTCGCGCTGTACCTTAAGGAACACCACGGATACAGGTTGGAAAAACCAGCTCCTGATGCCAACATTTGCGTTTATAGGATGTTGGTACAAGATGAGGATCTACTTTCAGCTTATGCCATCGCCACGCAACCAGTTGACGCGCCGGAGGCACTAAGTCGATTCGGTTTTAGCTTGAAGGGCTTGGCCCGCTGGATTGGCTTCCTCGGTGAGAACCGTTAAGGGCTGGGCACTTCTATAGGAGTCGTAATATGAGTATTCGAGTGGATCATGCTAAGGAAACGGTCAATGCATGTCTTAACTATGGTGGCGTTTACCATGATGGTGGACCTACTACTAAACAGCTTGAGCTGACATGCGATCACGACGCTTTGTATGATGAAGTACCTCAGATACGCAGGCTCGCAATGTCGCTCATCGCACTTGCCGATGCTCTAGAAGCAACAGGCGGACATCTATCATCACGCATTTCACGCGGGTTAGAGGTGGGTTCCAGCACCGAGGCTCTTACTGAAGCTGAGCATATGCCTAACCCCTCCTTACAACAGGCATATTCACTTCTTCTAGCCGGTAGAGCCCAAGCAGCTAAAGAGGTTTTGCTGACTGCTCTCGATGCAAGCCCGTCTGACAGAGATCTCAAGCGAGGCCTTAGCTTGATAAACAAAGAACTCCATACGCAATATCTGACTAACGATACTGGCATGTCGGATTAGGAAATAGGCAATGAATAGAGCTAAAGAAATAGAGCGAAGCTTGTACGCCTTTGCTTATGCAAAAAAAATGGGATTGGCTACCATCGGAATTCTGCTCGCTATCGGCTCATGGACTGGCGTTTTTCCTTATGGTCCTGGCGAAGGTATCCAATGGCTGTTGAGCGAGACCTTTGCTCCTGAAAATGCTTATCTTCTGCTAGATGAGCCAAGGGAGTCCTCCGATTCGTTCACGCTAATGCCTGAACAGATTCTTGCAGCGTGTGGGCGTGGGTTTATCTGGATAATTATTCTGTGTACTTTCGCAGAGTGGCTATATGTTCGAGAAACTAATGCGATACGAAATGCCAGCTCGTCGGCTCCGGTTAAATAGCTTTTTCTCGGAAACGCGATGAGAATGAAGCTGCTATCAAAGCTGACAGCGTAGCGGGTATGCACAACGCAGCGCTTACCGCGGTCTCCACCGAAGCTTAATTGCATGCGATCATGCCGATGACCGAGCCGACTGTTACGTCCGAAGATGAAGCGCGCTACCTACAAGTAATGCTCGACTATGACGACATGAGGAACATCGGTCACGGGCCGGCTCCGATGTGCCATTTCACTGCTATGACCCAGCGCTGTGACGATTCGCATCCTGCTAGCGACACCCATTGGTACTAGTGCCGGCACTGTGGCCACGCCTTGGACAGTGCTGAGGCCCGGCCCATGGCCAAGACACAGCAGAAGCTGGCCAGCTCCACCAAACCAGCCTCTTGAGCTGACCCTCACCGGCAATACACCGTCCACATCTCGTCCCAACTCGTCATATAGCTCGGGCTGAGATACGTTCGTTTCATACCCCAATCTGGTGACTGCGGCATAGCTGCTGTACGTAGGCAGTCGCGCCCCCATCGGCGATTGATCTTATCCATGGTGGCCATCACAGCGTCTGTGCGTTGGGGCTGACTCGCGGTGAAAAGGTCTTCGGAGAATTCACCGCGGTTGCGGAGATCCAGGAGCATCACGTCAGCCTTGCTGTATTCGTAGCCCTCACGAAATATCCCCTCTAAGGCTCTCAGAGCGCAGCGCGTGAGTAAGCGCACGTCATCGGTTGGGTATTCAGGAACGGCTACTGCCGAATTCGAGTACTTTGGCCCGTCCCCATGAAACGAGGTCTGGATGCCGATCCTCATTTGGGCGCACAACGAGCGTTGCTGCCGCAGCTTAATGGCGGTCGTGTGGACATAGGTGGCTAGGGCCTGGCTAAGCCCCTCACGAGATGTCAGCCGTTTTCCAAACATCTTGCTCGAACATATGGACTGTTTAGCGGGCGCCACCCCTTCGAGATCCATACATGACTCACCGCTCAGCTCTCGAATAGTCCGTTCAAGTAGGACACTGTATTTTCGACCCATCACTTTCGGGTCTGCTTGGGAAAGGTCCCAGGCTGTCTTAATGCCGTCCCTGGCCAGGTGGTCTCTCATCCTCCCGCCAATACCCCAAACATCCTCAACGGGCATGCGACGGAGTAGCCACTCCACAGAGTTGGGGCATCTCAGATCAACCACGCCCCCAGTGCGCTCTCGCCATACCTTAGAAGCGTGCTGCGCAGCTTTTGCCAGGGTCTTTGTATATCCAATGCCAACACCCACCGGCATAGCTGTCCACTGGAGCACTCGGGCTTGTATTTCTCGACCACGGTCACGAATAGGTTCGGGCAGCCCGTCAAGCCGAACAAAGAGCTCATCAATTGAGTACCGTTCCCAGGACGGGGCCAGGGAAGAAATCGCAAGCCCCACCCTATGACTCAGCTCGCCATAGAGACCGTAATTTGAGCTGAAGGCAGTGACACCATGGCGCTTTAGAAAATGCCGGACCTGGTGATATGGGGTGCCCATTGCGATGCCAAGCGCCTTGGCCTCGTTCGACCGCGCTACGATCGCACCGTCGTTGTTACTCAAAACGACAACGGGCTGTGTACGCAGCTCCGGCCGGAAGATCCTTTCACAGCTGACGTAGAACGCATTGCAGTCTACAAGACCATAAACCGGCCGCGGGTCAGAGTGCATGGGAGGTCAGGTGCCAGGTGACAACACCAAAGACTTCGATCGATTCATATTCGCTCGGCGCGATGTCTTTGTAGTCAGGGTTTTCGGACTGCAGAAGCCAGCCTCCTTGTGATCTAGATAATCTTTTGACTAGAGGCTGGTTGTCGACGTAAGCCAAGACTATATGTCCGGCAACAGCCTCGATCGCTCTGTCTACGATGAGTCGTGTACCGTGGAAAATACCGGCATCTCGCATGCTGTTACCCTCAACCTGCACGAGCCAGACGTGAGGAGCTCGAATGTTTAGTAACTCATCAAGTGAGACAGGTGGCTCGTAATAATCTGCTGCTGGGCTGGCAAAGCCGGCGGCAGCGCTGCCTGCAAGAAGCTGGATCAGTTCTTGTGACGATTCGATGGGACGCGGAGGGCGGGTAATCATGATGCACCGTAAGCACTGTTTATGCATACAGTAAGACGTCAGGCCGCGGTCTGGCTAGTTGCAAAGACAGGCGGTCGAACGCCCGCGCACCTTGAGCGCTTGATTACCCGAGGTGTAGAGAGGATTTGACGCTGGCGCTCTTAGGAGCATCGGGCCGCGCGAAGGGCCTGCAGTTGGTCAAGGCTCTACGCCTTGCGATCACAAGTGGCAGCGTAAAGGGTGCGATTGAGATGATCACCGCTGCACCACCTACACCTGCAAAAACCAGTCTGAGATCGAGCAATGTTTCAGGCAGCGTTCCCACCAGGATGAGCGATGCTATCGCCACCAGGAAAGACGCAGCCAGTAACCGGTGGTTGATCTGCGTATCCTTCAGATGGAGCAGGGTAGATTTGATCCGTGCAGACTCGAAGTCATTGATGGAAGCGAGGGTATCTAAATCTACCATCGACGCATCGACTGCATCAGGATTGCCCAGGGGGCTGGTAACTCCAGGACGCTGAAAAAAAGCGTGCTGCACCTGGTCAGGATGCGGAAAAGCGTCTGGCCATTTATCACTGATCTCCACGCCGTAGGCACGCATCAGTGGGATCGTCCACGTCGGATGACTCACTTGCTCAACCCATCGTCCGTCAAGAACAGCCCAAGTCGTTTCAAAACCAAATAATTTAATTCGGTAGATCGCTAGCCTGCCTGGATCCGCATAGGTCATTTCAAAGACCTTTGCAGGGATTGTGGCTACACCTTCCTCGCGTAAAAAGTCGACGCGGTTCTTGCCCTCGCTCGGAAGGAAAATACCGAGAGGCTTCACCCACCCGTAGCAAGCTATGTCTCCATGCCGGTCAACCATGGACTGGAAATCAGTGGTTCGGGAAAGGCACTTCTGTCGTTCGGCTGGACTCAGGCTTTTGCCGCGCCATCGCCAGCTGCACCCTAGTGTATTGGCCGTCGGTACGGACGCGTTCAGAAAATCGGGGGTTCCGTTATCAGTGCGCTTGCACGTGTGGGAAAACGGGAGGATACGAGAAAGGAAGGGCAGGGGTTCGTGAGGGCCGTACGAGCCGTCATGCAGGTCGCCTGCGAGCATCCTGGCGCCGCTATCCCCTACAGCGCAGTCGATCAGATATTTGTTGGTGACTATCGACTGAACGGCGTAGTTCATCGCTTCAGGGATATAGAGATCGACACAAGTCGATGCTGCTCCGCTCGCAGACGCGCATTCGTCAGTCATTCGTAGTCCTCACTGTGGTGCAGGGTTGTCTGCAAAGTCGGCAGGCGCACCCGCTTTGCTTTTGATTTTCAGAATGGCATCTGCAAGCTGCTGACTTACGCCGCTATCGTTGTGAGGCCATGGAGCAAATGGCTGTGAGGAGAACCGGTTAAACACGACAACTCCCGGGCAGCGGTATTCAAATGGGCCAGTCGATTGAAATCTGACAAATGCGATCTCGCTGGTGCACGTCGGCATGTCTGTAATTTTCTCTGCATCTCTGAGGAAAGACACATTTGCCCAGCCGGCTTGGCTTGTACTGAAGAACGTGAGGTGGTCATAGGCAGATTTGACTCCTACGAAGCAAGCCAGCGCAATCAATAACAGCTGGCCCATCGGCCAAAAGCGTTTCGTGTCCGCAGCTCTTCTCCATAGATAAGGTAGATAGAACAGCAATGCGGCTGAGCCTGCTAGAACCAGGTAAACACTAAACCGGGCATCGTCTACGCCAAAGGTTTTTCCAGGATCTTCGTATGAACCGAACATCAGATAGATCAGCGGCGCACAGTAAGCTAAACCGACCGCATATGATGTGAATACCAGGCCCATTTGCTTCAACCGCTGCCCCACACCAGGTGACGCGTGCTGTGTTTGCTCAGCCGACTCAGGGGACATCAAGGAAGTCGTTGCGCGTATGACAGTCCCAATGACTACGATAAGCAGAACAACGGAGCATAAGAGGATGTAGAGCATTTATTGCAGCCTTAGTGTGTATTGATGGATCTCAGCCTATGCGGCTGAACAAGCTTTAATGAGGCGGCGCTGGCGCCGATCCAACCAGGTAAGGCATTGTCCCACACCGTTCCAATGTGCAAATGCCCTTTGCACGACTACCTCGGGTCGCTCCAAGCGTTGCCAAGAGCATGTGTTGAACTCAGGCCTGGGTGCAACTCAATGCTTCAAAACGACACGTGACGGGGTACCCGAACCGGGGGAGGATTATCAGTTGCGATTCTAGAGCTCCGTGAGAGGCTCGGCATAGCCTGATTCGTGGATAGCCCTAGCTAGGAGCCTGCCTGGGCACGCGCTGGCTAGATACGTACCAATTAGAATTTGTGCGCACATACAGCGCAAAATGCAAAATGCAAAATGGCAGAAAGGCGATAATCGTTGATTGGAGAAGGAACAGGTTATGGTTTGGGAAAAAGGGACAGGGCGCTACGTGCGTGGCGAAAATTATCGCCTCGGTAAGTGGCTGGTAGGAAGCTGGAGCGACGACACGACGTTGCCTAATGAAGCCGGCGCGAGGTACTCGGTGACCTGCTTTTTGCCGGGCATCCGCTCCGAGCTGGGGAACTGTGAGAACAAAGAGGCCGCACGCGCCTTGCTTGAAACCGCTGTAAAAAAATGGCTTGCTGGTCTGCCTGCTGATATCCATTCGATTTAACAAATGTAGATGATGGGTGATTCGTTGAACGAGCTGCGCCCCGTCTACTGAAACCGAATACTGAGAGATTCGATACCTGACCATGAGTAAACCGCTTTTCATACTCGGAATCTTAATGATGACGACCATCCCTTTCCTCGAAGCGTTCATTAGTGGCCGAGACGGTCCATCGACTTTAATGGTCATACTGATGGGGGTGGGCTTTGTGATTGGGGTGATCGTGTATGTTCTCCATATGCTGAAACGCCGCCAGCGGATTAATGGGCGTGGCCGTCGGCAGTCCTGAAGGATTTAACCCATAACACCTATTTGTCATGCCGATTTAGACGGATATTCGCTTGCGACTATCATGGTGCTGCCCATCACCCGAGTGATGGGCAGATAGAGTTGTCAGCCACTAGTGCCTATCGCTGACGTGCTTAGCGAGTTTTGATATTGCGTATTCCGAGACCCGGGGGAGACTTCTTTTATGTCCCCTCTGACTCGGAATGCGAAATGAAGAATTCTTACCCATTTAACATCACACGTGCTTGTGGTCATCTCGAAGTAGTTTCACTTCGTTATGGAAGCGCACGCGAAAAGAACATCGAGCTGTCCGCTGCCAACGCGATGTTCTGTAAGGAATGTAGAGGGCTGCTCGAATCGTGGATGGGCCCGACCAATTCTATTGATGAGCACGCTGTCGTCCTGGCATCCATCACCGGCACCCCTCGGCAAGTCAGTTGGGCCCAAGCGCTTCGCTCGAAGCTTGCCGCACCAATGCTTCGCGCAATGAACTCTGCAGCTGAGCACGGCGGCCCTGTGGGAGCTGCTGCATGGAAAGCCCTGTACGTGACGGTAACGCAGCGAGAGGCCTCCTTCTGGATCGACAATCGTGAGCGTGGAATCAATCACTACATGATCGAGCGCGAGGCCGGTTGTTTTGCGCGAGGCTACGATAGTCTGGCCCTTGGCTCCACGATCTTCACGCACATTCGGAAGTCCGGTGCTCACCGACTAGCCGAAATCGAACAGCGCTGCCCGGTTAGCGCTGAGGCTCACCAGGTCGCCTCCTAGGAGGGAGAGCGTAAAGCTAGGAGGATCTATTCAAGCCTTACACCGAGCGTTTTAAGTGCCAACCGGATCTGGATAAATTCAACATCGTGTCCAGTGGTGCGTTGAATAGCTTCGCGGATAGGCTTGAGCTTAACCTCTTGCATGCTTTTCAAAACAATCGGCAGATGGAGTTCGAGAACCGCCTGCTGCTCGGGAATTACGAACGGCTTGGCGTTAATCTTCCCTTGTGTGATCAGCATGCCTATCTGTATCGAGGTCTTTGCCTCACTCCAGGCCAGTGCAGCCGCAATCTCAGGCAGATGAACCGGGCGAACTAAGCCATGACGATCAATGACCTTGTTGATCTCCTGCCTCAGAGCTTCCGTGGAAGGCTCCCTCTTTGAACTCGCAGGCTCACGAAGTGCATTCTCTGCGGCCGGCCGACGTGCAGTTTTCTTACTGCTGGCTAGGTGGCTTTGGGTGGCTGCTGTGCCCTGCTGGCTGCTGGTGACTGGAACGACCATCGGATCCGGAGCCTGAGCAACCAGCTCAGGCGTCAGGTAGCTCAACCGGCTGCTTTTAATCTCTGCGAGGATCGACTCACTGCCGTGGCGCCACAGCATTGTTTCGAGCACTCGCGCGGCTACCAGGGCATCGATGGTGCTGTGCTCCACGTTGTAGTGCTTGGCTACATCAGAGAGCGTGCTGTCGGTCTTAGCCGTCTTTTTCCAAACGTCGAAGAGATCGACCTGGTTGCGAGCTGAAATTATCGGTAGTCCGTATCGAACCATCTGACCGTAGATAACCGGGACGTCATAGAGGGCTGAGCCATATCCAAAGACAAGGCTCGTCGCAAAAATCTTCGACACTGCGTCGTAAATAGTCAGGAAGTCTTGGGCACCACCGCCGATCGATCTGACATCAGGTCCACTGAAGCCGGGGGCAAGCTTTAAACAGTATTGGCTGGCATTTCCTCCATGGCCAATGCTTACCGCGGTGTACTCGACCATCCCAATATCAGTGCAGCGGCCGACCCCAACAGTCTTGATGGATAGGGCGACAACAGGCATGCGCAACTGCTGTCCGAGTTTCGCCAGCAATGGGAAGAACTCCATCAGGCTAACGCCGTTGATATGTGGGCTCGGTTTCATGAGTGTGACTCCGGGGGAGAATGCAATGGTGTCATTCTCCTAGTAAGAATGCTTGATTGTGTTCAGATCCCGTACCCTATTAGGGCCTGAATAGCCGCGGAGCACACCCCTTGCACTTTTGAATTCTCATGGATTATGGAGGAATGAAAATAAGGGGCTACCATGTCAGCACTCCAACCATACCGCCAGTCCATCTCCGCCGACCTTGCAGAGGCAACCTCTGCTTTGGAGAAAAGCTACAAGCCTGTTGAAAGCGGCGTAGTTTACGAGCTCCTTGAAGAATACAGCCATGTTCGCGAAAGCGTGCTTTCAGTTGGTCAGGCAATAAATGGACTTGATGGATTGGGTGGAGCCCTTTATTACTTCAACAAGGCTGCGAGTGCACTTAATGACGAAAGCATTCATGTGCCTGGCTCGCATTTTGATGCAGTCGCAGGGATCAAAGCTCTAGATGCTGATTACTGGGCGAAGGTCTTGGCTCAAACCGATATCCTGCAAACCATGCCCCAGGCCAGGAGGTCCGAATGGCAAGAAATCATTCGAGCCCACAAAACGCCAGAGTTCTCAAAGTCGGTTGTAGTCTCGACGATAATCGACCTGCTCAACCGTCGGTTGCACTTCTTTTCCGAGCGTGTCGACGGCGTATTCAGGCAGCTTTCCAAGTCACACGTAAGCCAGCGTCCAGAGGGCTTTACGGCCCGCTTGATCATTACTGAAGTGATGGATTCGTTGGACCTTGTGTGCTGGGAGAAGGCAGGGTACATCGAAGATCTACGTAAAGTGATGGCTAGAATCCAGGGAGGTGCGGAGCCTGCCGATTGCCATACGCGTCAGCTGATTTCGCGCCTCCGGGGCTACTACGGTAAGTGGGTAGACGTTGACGGTGGGTTATGGCGGGTGAAGCTATTCAAAAATCACAACTGCCACATCGAAATTGGTCAGGATATGGCGTGGCGCTTAAATGCAGTGCTGGCCAACCTGTACCCCGCGGCGATTCCTAGTCAATTACGTACAAAACCGAAAAAACAAAAAAAAATCGACCCGCCTCTTGAGCGCAAGCCTCTCTCATTCGGCGTAGTAGGCAAAATTGCGCAAATGAGGTCAACGACCACTATCGGCTGGCACAGCTGGGAGCGTAGGAAGTTCACTGAGTGTGAGTTTGTAAGGCACTTCGAGGGTGGTTATTCCGAGGAAGCAGCACAAATCCTCCAGATGATCGGCGGAGTAAAATGCGGTCAAAAAGGGTTTCATTGGTTCGAGTTCGACTATGACCCGACAGAGGTGATTGATCACCTCCTTTTGACGCGGACCATCCCTGAACACGTGAGCCATCAGTTTTTTCCAACTCAGCATGAGCTTGGTGCTGCGGCGGCAGCTGAGGCTGATGTTCAGCCTGGAGAAACTGTGTTGGAACCTGAGGCTGGCTTAGGAGGGCTTGCCGAGCATCTGCCTCAAGATCAGACCATTTGCGTAGAAATTTCTGGGCTCTTCACAAAGGTTCTTTTGGCTAAGGGTTACAAAGCCATCAACGCTGACTTCATCGAGTGGGCAAAACAAGCTCCAATGTTTGACAAGGTCGTAATGAATCCACCTTTCTCCAAGGGGAGAGCGCAGCTACACGTCGAAACCAGCGCGTCGTTGGTGAAGCCGGGAGGCCGGCTTGTTGCGATCCTTCCTGGCTCTATGCGTGGAAAGGACCTTTTGGGAGAGGGGTGGGTGACGAAGTGGTCTCACAACTTTCATGATCAGTTCGATGGAACTGGGGTTGTTGTTGCGATCATGACTGCCACCCGCATTTAGCGGGTTGGCGAGGTGTTGATGAAATGACCCGGGCTCAGGCCTGGGCCAAATCCGTCGAGACGTAACTCTCTTGGCGCAGCACGGATGCAATGGCCCGCGTACGCCTGCTGGAAAAAAGATCCAATGGCAGCTCTGTGAGTTTGATCCCGATTTTCTTGGTCCGGGAGCGCAGCCAGTTCGCATCTGCGGTAAGCGAAGCTTCAGGATTTTCCTTTCGAAGTGCGCGGACCTTCTCTTCGATTTCAGGCGTCAGGACAACTCTACCCAGGATGTGAAAGTCGTGATGTCGCAACTGCGCGCATTCATCAGCCGGCAGAGCCGCCTCGTTGCTGGGTATTCCTGCACAGAAATGGTCTGTGCCTAGCAGCGTCTTCGCTTGCTCCAGGAGCGTGTTCGCAGGCAGCGATCCGCGCTGAAGTGGCATCATCACCCTCACGCCGCTATCGATCCAAGATCGAATTAGGTCTCGGTGCAAAATCCAAAGAGCTAATGTCGCCTCCTGATTGCCTACCACATCCGGAGCAACGATCGTGACGTTGGGCGAGCCCTCAGTCGAACAAATGACATAATCGTATGCCCTGAACACTTTTTCCCAGTTCATGGGCTCATTTTTACGAAAGGCGCTAAAAGCACCGGAGTCGATAAATAGCTTTCCACCTTCTCGGACGAAGCGAGGAATTGCTCCGAAAAAGTGCTGGGCGGTGAGTAAACCTGCGACTACGCCAGCAGCTGCTCCAGTCAATATGCAGGCTCGAAAATCGGATTGAGCTGACATCCCCGAGTGATATGCAACATTCCAGTTCATGGGTGTTCCTGATTAGGGTTTTCACCCATTTTTCCACCTGTCCCTGGAATGCAACCTGTACCGAGCCTAAGCCCTGTAATGGGGCCTAATTGGCGCCATTCGTTTGATAGTCAAAGCCATCCTAGCGGCATCAAAAAGTTGAGTGGGTGCTGATGTGAACAACGAATTGCAGATTCTCCGAGACGTAGTGATGGCGTCTGTTACAGAGCAGCGCCGGGCTCGTCGCTGGAAGCTTCTGTATCGCTTCTGTGCGCTGGGGCTCGTAGGGGGGATTTTTGCGTTTTCCCAGCTAAGCTCTGGGTCTATGGATGCGTCCGCAAAACCGCATACAGCGGTGATCAAGGTTCGTGGCGAAATCAGTGACAACTCTGTGACCAGCGCAGGCAAGATCAACCGCGCATTGCGCACTGCATTCGAGGCTGAAAACGCCAAAGGGATCATCCTGTACATCAACAGCCCAGGCGGTAGCCCGGTACAGGCAGGTCAGGTTGCGGATGAAATTCACCGGCTCCGTGCCAAGTACCCAGGCAAAAAGGTTCACGCGGTCATCGGCGATCTTGGTGCATCGGGCGGTTACTACATGGCGGCCGCTGCTGATGACATTTATGCGGACAAGGCGAGCTTGGTAGGGTCTATTGGTGTAACGGCAGCCTCTTTCGGTTACGTCGACCTCATGAAGACAGTTGGCGTTGAGCGCAGGGCGTATACGTCTGGAGAGCACAAGGCTTTCTTGGATCCTTTCCAGCCAGAGAACCCAGACGAAATAAAATTCTGGAGCGGCGTGCTAGGGAAGACCCATCAGCAGTTCATCGGCGAGGTAGTGAAGGGCCGGGGTGATCGGTTGAAGGCTGGTGAGCATGAAGAGTTGTTTTCAGGCCTGATCTGGACCGGAGAGCAAGCGGTGGAGCTGGGTCTCATCGATAACCTCGGTAGTGTTGAGATGGTCGCTCGTGATGTCGTGAAGGCTGAAGACCTGGTCGACTACACCGTTGAAGAGAACCGCCTTGACCTGTTTGCTCGCAAGCTCGGCGCGAGCGTGATGGCGGAAGCCGTCACTGCAGTCTCGCAGCGTGTGAGTTCATTCCAGACCCTGGTGCTTCGTTGACCTGATATTGGCACTGAGTTTTGCCAGGGGGCCGCATATGCGGCCCTTTTGTATTCTGCGAGTAGGCGAGTGTGATGCTTGCATTTCTACCGGTAGCGTTATTCTAGGCCCATCGTTCTGCTTGAGGTTGTAATGGGCACGCTGGTTGATATTTCGAAATACCTAGAGCAGCTATCGCTCGCGTTAGGTGAAGAAGCTGTTTTCATAGATCAGATCGAGCTGGAGGGGCTTGTCATCCAGCTGACGGGCGCAGCATCAGCGCGGCACCTGGTGTTCAGCGAGGCGGGATTTTTAGCTCATCCGCTTCTGGTAATTGCGATATTTCCAAGCTTCTCTGATGGGGTATCCCGCCTGGTCGGGTTGGATGGTCTAGCTGGCCCTGATTCATGGAAAACTCTGGGTTTTAATATTGTGGCGCAGGCCTTAGAGGCTCTCCTGCAGGATGCTTCAAGGGGAGTGGTTGAGTGGTCTGATGCGGTGTTTGGCCAAGCTGGAGCATGTCCAATCAAGGCAATCGAGGCGGTTACAGCAGATAACAGGTCAGCTGATCAGATGGAGACACGTCTGAAGTTCAAGGCCGGTGGACTACGTGCTGTTCAGTCAGATATTACAACCTAAGGACTGAAGTCGAACCGTCGTCACCGGTGAAAAAGCGGCCTCGATTTGGTCCCCGATCGGGCCCAAATCAAGCCCCCCGTCGTCATTGACCTGGGTAGTCTGCATGTATTGTGATTGGCCGGAATCCACTCGAAATGCAGATCCGCTTAGGAAACGAAATTAGCGCTCACAAACGAGGTGATAAAGACCTTGTGCTGTGGGACAGCGAGCAGCTGGTTAACGGACATACCCTGATTATCGGGATGTCCGGCTCGGGCAAAACCTTCACCCTTCGCAAGATGATCTACCACATGCTTCAATCCGCTGGGGTTGATGTGCCACGCATCCATATCTTCGATGTTCACGGTGATATAAGGGTCGAGGGGGCTTCTTCAGTCCGCTTTTCTGAGCAGACCGACTACGGACTGAATCCACTGCGGGTCAACCCAGACCCGCACTTTGGCGGCGTTCGAAAGCGCATTCAGTCATTCATCGGCACCATGAACAAGTCCATGAAAAATATGGGTGTGAAGCAAGAAGCCGTATTACGGAATATCTTGGTCGACCTTTACGCCTCTAATGGTTTCAGGGCCGATGATGCGTCAACGTGGAGCGTCGATTACGACACCGCGGTCCCATTGACAGACGGTGATCCCAACAAGCTCTTCATCAACGTGCCAAGGCATGAGAAGGATGAGGCGAAGGCACTGGGAGCAAAATGGGGTGGTCACCAAATGATGTGCTGGTGGGTTCCTGTGTCTGCTTATGAAGGCGCCATCACACGCTGGCCCCCCAAGCTTGTCGGGCGCACGCACCCGACCATCAATGATGCACTCCGGGTTGCACAGAACCTTCTGCAAATGAGCTTCCTCGGTACCGGGGCTGAGGCAGTTTCCTTTTTAGAGGTGGCCAACCGAGCAGCATCAACATACCGAAGGAAAATCATCTCCTCTCTGCGGCGGGGAGAAACCCAGCTTGAAGATGCCGAGGTCACTGAAGAGCTGAAGAAGGTCAAGCAGAAGGCCATCGATGCCTATAGCAATTATGCGAACGCGATCGCGACCGGTGCTGAGCTGAATCAGTTGATGAAGTACGACAGCACTGACGTTTTAAAATCCGTTGTTGATAGGCTTTCAAACCTCAATGCGTCCGGGATTTTTAAGTCCACGCCACCCCCGTTCGACCCGGCATCTCCAATCTGGCACTACAACCTCCACGCTCTCTCCATGATCGAGCGCAAACTTTTTGTACTGTTTAAACTGGAGGAGCTATTTAACGCTGCGGTACAGCGAGGCGAACAGAGTCAGATCAGAGATGTGATCATTCTCGATGAGGCACATATTTACGCCGACGATGACGATGACAACATCATCAACACGATAGCCAAAGAGGCACGTAAGTTTGGAATCAGCCTCGTTGCAGCCAGCCAGGCACCAAGTCATTTTTCTCAAGACTTCATTGCTTCGGTTGCTACGAAAATAATTTTGGGAGTCGATGAGATGTTCTGGAAGGGTGCTGCGACGAAAATGCGCTTAAAGGAGGATGCCCTGGCATGGATCACGCACCAGGTCACCATGCTCGTACAGATGAAGCGAAAGGGTGAGACCAAAAACGAATGGATCTGGACCGTGATCTGCTAGCAACCCTGTCCCTGTCCCTGTCCATTGAATATAGAGGTAGTTAATGCGATCTGCAATTTTTCTTCTTTCGTCTCTGCTGGCTATGTCCGCTGCTGCAGTCGAAGACGCCCCAAACGAAACTTTAAGTGATGCCTCATTGTTTGCGTCACTCAACATCATGGCGGTGCCAGTCGGTGAGAAGGGCATCATTCTTAAGGACAGTCAGGAATGCCTATGGGTGGTGCGTAACGATGGGGAGATTCTAAGCCTCGTGGCGTTGACCGGTGAGAAAGCCGACAAGCAACTATGTGGTGCACGTCCGTAGGGGGGTGATGCTGGGCCTTGGTTGTGGGCTTGCTTACGTCAATGGCTGGACTTATCCGGGCAGTAGAGACGCTGCCCGATATCTGGAACGTCGAAGTGAATGTCGCCCAGCTCCAAAGCGCAGCTGATCATCTTGTCTCGGATGAATTCTCGCCAGACAGCGTACGCTCCAAGCGCAACCACAAGCCCGACCGCCAGGCACAGCAGGGCAGTTTTCAAGGTGTTGGTGTGAGTCGTTGTTGCTTGCATCTATTTCGATCCGAGGTCAAATGAGTATTACCCGGGCATAAGTGCTCGGACTCACCATCATCCTGCCAGAGCGTGATGATCCGGAGCAGTCGAACTGGCCCATAATCGGGTCCAGATTGTTTTGGTACTATTTGCAGCTGGCTTGCCACTCCTCGGACCAAAAGACAGGGTCAATGGAATACTTCACCACAGGCTCAAACAGCAATGCTTCGGTGTTCATCAAGGGATGGTCGCACGCCGTAATCGAGGCGGTACCAGTGTTCCTGCGCCTGATACCGGCTTATTTGGCGATCACGTGCTTGATGGCCTCATTGGCTGTCATCGTTCTGCTTATGCTTGGCAAAGCAGCTTTCCACCTGTTCTGCATGTTCTCACCGCTGATCTTTATCGTGTTCGGCCTGGCTCGGGGCGTCCTGGATCGCAAGGATCGATGGATGGCAGGTCCAGCTGCGTGGGCAGACGTGGCGTATCGGTTCTGGAGATATGCGGCTCCCCTGGCCATCGGCATCGGCTTGACCCTGAATCTGTTGATCTTGATGAATCTTGTGCTCGCCGACGTGTCAGCTTTCCGGGCTGGCGCCTTGCCGAATCTGCTTTTCCATTCGAAGCTTTTCACTGCAGAGAAGCTGCCAATGGTGCCCATGCTTCTTACGACTGCTATCGAGCAGCAGATGATGTTCATGCCAATGTTTGTGATCATGGGCGGGCGGTTTGAGCCACATTTGGTCGCACTGGTGCTCAGCCGGAGGATCACCAGGCATGAGGCAAAAGCTATTCAGGGCACCCTAACTCGCCGGGAGAAGTTACTTCTGTCGCCTTTACGATTTTTGGTGATCTTAGGCGTGCTTCTGCAGTTCACGGCACGATCGATCGATGCCACGGTAAATTTTGGCGGCATTGCATTGTTGCTCATCAGCTACTTTGGCTGGCTCTTCTACGCCAGCCTTTTGGCCGTATTTAGTCGATCTCCGCCTTTCTTCGAGGCAAAAAAAAACCCGGCCTAGGCCGGGTTTTCTTTACCCTTAAAAAGGGCGGTGAATCAGCCTAGTCGCTCCACTAAAGGAGAACCCTGGCAAGCAGGGTGGAGGTGTTACACGCAGCCCTTGGCGTGAGCCCTGAGTACGTGGAACTTCGACTATCTTCATCTGCAGTTGTTATTCGGGCATCCCTGTCCCTAGGCACCGACTGCGGGCCTAGCACATCAGCAAGCTGACGCCGCTCTTACGAGCGCTCAATTGTGGGTGAGGCGAACCCTTCTGGACGTATAGAAACTGATACCTGGCGCACCAGGTGCATTGCGCATAGCGTCAATGGCTATTCCCACGTCGACGAGTCGACATGAAGAGAATTTGGTTGATGCAAGACTCGGAAAAGGCCATAGCCTAGACGGTTTTGTAATGATGAGATTGTGGTTGAAGCAAGAAGTGCTGCAAGCAGCTATTGGCCGTGGCCGGGCAGTTGATAGCAGTCAACTGCGGTAGGAGCATAGATTTTGCCGACATCGATCATTTTTCGCAAGTGAATGATTTCGAGTGGGACATCCGCTGAGAGTTGTAGCTGAAGCAATTATGTGCCTGACTGCAAAAATGAGACATTGATAGTGGTCAGGCTGGCTGACTGTCACAGGCTGTCACAGGCTGTCACAGGCTGTGACGCCTGTGGCTGCATTTTCAGCCCGAAACACGCTCCTCGGCACGCATGCGAGTTATAGCCTGGTCTGCATTCCTGCAGGCCATCCAGTAAGCATCCAAGGATACAATTGCGCCATCCAGCTGGGCATCCAATGCAATGACCCAGTTAACCAGCTCGAAAGGGCTGTAAGCGTGGGATGCGTAACCTAGGGGCATAGCTTCATCGATTTCGACGACGTAGCGCGTGCAGTCTAAGCTCTTCATCTTTGATACTTGGAAGCGTGAGCCCAAGGCCGCCCGCAAGCGTTTCGTCAAGTGTGCATGACTGTATGAGCTGACTTCCGAAAACACGCCGGCAAGTTGCGCAATCTTCATTCGGATCCTTGACCAGTACAGCCCAGATTCTTGCGCTCGTCGGTCTGCATTCGACTTTAGTAGCTGTGTGAATACTTCGGGTGGCGTCCATCCATGGGAAACATTGTGGAGGCAGCTCAATTCACTTTCCGACAAGTATTTAGCATGCACTGATTGAACGATGGCCTCGATGTAGATCGCAGAAGGGGTACCGATAAGAGCTGAGATTTTTGGAAGCATGTCAGCTGAAGGATCGAGCATGCCGGCGGTGGTGAGGAGTTCGCTCAGCTCGGTGACCTTAAGACAATTATTTTCAACGTCATCAACCCAGTCGCAAAAGTCGGCAGCCGTGAGAGTCTTAGGTTTAAATTCGAACGGCAATCGAGGGCAGCTATAGGCAGCATTTTTCGCCATGGCTACAGGGCAGCGCAATCGAGAGCGCCTAGCGCCGAATAGTTCGAAATCGGGGCCGGGGAAAGCGATCAATGCAGTTCGCTTAGCTGCTTCAGCGGTTGACAATGCCCTTGAAATTGAAGGACGTCTCGCCAGTATCTGGCGCATTTCGTCAAACTGAGATCGGCTGTAATGACCAGTGTGCCACGCCGGCATGATGAACTGTTTCTGCTCGATGGCTTGAAGAATGTGGTTTGCCGCTTCGATATGGCTGGACATGTCCACAGGGATGGGTTTGCCAGCAAGGATTAATCGTGCGGTCTGCTGAGCATCTACTGAGGAAAGTGCAATTCGATTGAGGTGCATGGGAGTCTCCTTGTGCACCTCATGATCTCAGGAAGAAAAAATATGCAAGCGCTTACTCCGCCTTAGCGAAGCAAAGGGCCATGCATCCTGCAAAGATGAAGCTTGATGCGATAGCCAGCAGCGAAATGGTTATCCAATCCCCAAGGACTACCAGCTCATACAGCACGCGGGTGACTATGTTGTCGTGTTCAAAGGGGTTGAACCCACCAATGAGCACTGGAGCAGCCAGTGCGCCGAGTAAGCACAAGAATCTCCAGAAAGGGGTCGTCGATCTGATTTTGATTCCACCGCTCAGGCCAAAGGCAGCCAGGAACCCGAGCCCGTAGGCAGTGAGGGTAGACGCGTACGCAGCCCCTTGATACGTGACTATGGCCACCATCGGGACGGGGAACCATTCAATTCTGGGGACGCCGATTCCAAGCATCCAAACCATGAGGCCTGGCAGCATTGCAAGCACTGTCCAAGCAGAAAGAAATGCTGCCAGGCTGAAGTCAGAACGTTTTTCCAGCGACATGAATCGCATTTAAGTGCTCCAAAGGTAAAAACCTAGGATGCGGGAAATTCAATGTCGGATATGACTTGTCTGGCCTAGTTTAGGGGTCAGATTGTAGTGGTTTGGAAGGATGCTCGATGCATCATTAGCTGACGGTGGCGGTGGATTTGCAGGCATGAAGAGAATCTCCCCCGCCGCGGGCAGCTATGAGGTGATTCGGCCAGTCTCTGGGCCTATGCCTAAACCCGTTTGGGCTGTGCATGTGTGCGAATGAGGGTTGCATCTCGACGAAATGGTGGAGGATGTAGTCAACGGCCACAACAGAGATTCGACCATGGACAATGCACTTAAACGCATTTCTGAGATTCTTCAGCAGCTTCCTACAGCATCGGTGACCCAAGGCGAGTACAACGACCGTCCAGCGATTTATGCAGGGGATGAACCGATATTCCTGGTGAGAACCACAGGGGAGTCTGGACCGCTTTACGCGGGGGCTGTGGCTGAGGTTTTCACCTTGATCGCACAGCTCGTCGGTGAACAGCCGGCCGACAATCCGACTGCAAAGAAGAAAGCGATGTTGAATGCTGAAACTGAAGCGAAGGTCCTAGAGGCGATAGTTTCGACAGTGTCTATGCAGCCAGAGTTTAAAGCCAAGGCTGACCTCTTCAGTAAGCTACTGCTTAGCGCGATCACACCCTACCTGAGCGGAGTCGCCCCAGTAATGGAATCAGGAAATTGAAAGAAGATATCGTGCAGCAGAAAAAAACGCAGGCTTCGGAAAATGAATTTCTGAGCAGTGTCCAAGACGTAACCAGTTTTGTGACTGAGTACCTCCGGGGGATATCGATCGAGTTCGAGGATCACCAGGTAGACTCGGTCAAGCTATCCAATGGGCAGACTAAATATTCCGGGCGGGTTTCATTCCGTGAGTTACAAAGCTTTACAGACGCCAAACGACAAGTCGCCCGTGAGTGCTTCCTGCACTTGGGTTTTGCTGCGTTTGGATCTGTGCGCGCCGTTGCTACTGCGGCTTCTGTGCGGCAAGAAATCTGGAGCAAGCTGAATAAGGCTTTGCCTTCAGGCGCCCTTACAGAGGCAGGGCCGTATTTCACCGTCACGATGAGCGATGGAGTCTTCCGCCTCAAGTCAACTGCCGATGGGGCTCGTGCTGCGTTACACGTGCGAGCCCAGTTCTCGCCAGCGTTTATCGCACAGCTATGAAAATAATAAGCTGTCGCGCGTTATCAACCGCCCGTCTAGCCGTGTCGATTAACGTGGAGTGAAACTTCACTGCTTTCGGCTTGCATCGTCTGTAATTTGTGGAGAATGGTGTCAAAAGGAGACCCCAAAACATGATGAATAATCGCCCATTTCGCATTGCACTCACCATTTCGTTTGTCGCCGCTCTACAGGCTTGTGCAGGTGTCCGACTGCCATTTCCAGGGGAGGTGACAACTCAGGTCGAGAGTATGAGCGTGTCATATGTGCCTCGGCAGACAGGCTTGGATCGCTGGGTTAATGCTCAGCCCGTGGATCTCAGTACTCACAAAACGCAGACCGAAAAGGCTATGGCTCTCTTCGGGTACCCAAAACTAAGCTGGTATCCGGAAGGCCGCCTTACCTATGCAAGCACCACGAAAGTAGCCATTATTGAAACGCCACTGTACATGCGTTCGACCTATGGCGGCCCAGGGGACCTAAAGCCGCAAAGCCGTGGTAGCGCTAGCACATCCGATTCGGTCATCACTGCAGGTTTGGGTTCGGGGAATGGCGGATTGGCTGCTGCAGGCGCTCTTGCAAGCATCGGTTCTTCTGGCCAAGACGCAGATCCGCGTACGAACTTCTCGCATATGCTCTGTTACAAGGCACAGGCCCAGTTTGATGCCACTGCAGCGCTACAATCGTGCTGGAAAGACTGGTTAGGCCAAATGCGATCCATGCCTGCCCGCGAGGCCGAGCTCCATCATCTGGACTTTGTTCAATTTGGATTATCAGTGCCAACCCAGGCAGGTGGGAAAGGGCACGTGCGCATGACTCTAAACCGGAGCCGCGCTGAGTATTTTGAAGGATCAGCGCCTGTTCAAATGGGCGGCTTCAAGGCTCACATCTTTCACCTCTATCCGATCGTGCGTGCGCTTCCGGGCGACCAGTTCACGGTTGAAGACCTGGTGGCTGAACTTGCCAAGAAAAAGCCAGCTGATGTCATTTACCTGATTGCAGGCAATTCGGACTCCCGTGAACGAGCCGGTGTAGATCCAGTCGGTCTGGTCGACTAAAAAGGCAGCAATGTTGCCGGTGGGCACGTGGACAATGTGCAGCGGTGATGGGTATATTAGGCCCATCAGCTGCACCTCTTGCATCAATACACCATTGAATTATCTGCCCGAATCTTATGGCCTCTCTGATGAGGCCATAACCTAGGAAGCTGGCCTTACCAGCACTTCAACATTATCTCCGTCTTTCCTGACGAATAATTTCCGTAAAATCCTAACCCATCTGGGCAGCCTAAGCCCAGTGGGTTTGTGCTGTCCTCCACGCCTGGAGTTCACGCACATGATTCTGATTCAATACTTCTTCGCAATGATAATTTCCTCGTTCCAAACTGAGCCTCTTTTCACGGGAGCTCTGTTCTTGGGTGGGTTTGCCGTTGCGTTGCTTGTTACGTACCTGCTCGGCCGCGTTTTTGGCCGCGGTAAGACCCTTTAAATCCCCGTGGGAGGTATCTCCCCTTCTGGGGCGGTACCTCTCCATCGCTTGGAGAAGCACCATGCAACGTTCTGTCTATCCCGTATCCGGCGGTTATCAAGAGACACGCTCTGAAGAGATGAACGAGCCTGAGCTCGGTTCGATCCTCAGCTACTACATCAACCTCGATGAGAGGGGTCACGATTTCTACGCGGACGTGCGGAATGCGTACGGTAAAAGCGTTTTCGAGATCACAGGCTTAGGGATTTTTGAAGATGGTTTCATGACTTCAAAAAGCGATCTGGTTGGCCTGAAAAGCTACTTGGTGTGCTTGGGTGTCATGGCTCCCCATCAGCAGCTGCTGGAGGCTTAAATGGACGCTTCGTTTAAGCCAATCATTGTAAGAGGCACCACGGTAGGTATTGATGCTTACCTGGGCACAAAGGAAGAGGGTGAATTAGTCGCGCTGGCATTGATCGACTTTGGCTTTTTGCTCAAGCCATTAGATCTTCAGACGCACTGGTACAGCTTTGATCAACTGGCGAATGCGATTGAGGCAAACTATTGCCTTGAAAACCAGCGTACAGCAGCGATTGTGGCTGCTTTACGAGAAGTACAGAAACGCAACGCCTAATAGAAACCGGCCTCCCTGGCCGGTTTTTTTTTGCGTCCAGAAAAAAGGTCTAGCCCCGTTCAGGGGCTAAACCCGCCGCCTAGGCCCAGTTGGCATGTGTAAGCTGGCCACAAATACACGGTGAAACTTAATGCTCTCAGCTCGACTGTCTCCCCTTCTCATAGCGGTAATTACGGCGACCTTTGGTGCTTCTGCTTCGGCCGCGGTGGTGTGTGAATTTGAGCCGACACTTAGCCATGACGATTGTCGCAGCTGCTTCAAAGCAGATGGAGAAGGGATCGGCCTGTACCTCAATGGTGTGCTTCGTGCTTCGAGCACATTCCCCAACCTGGTGCCGACGCAATCGGTAGACGGTAAATACTACAGCCGAGGTCTGGAGAAGAAGGTTGTCTCGCTGCTTACTGGCGGGGTCTCGGTATACGAATTTTGCTATGAGAAGGCAGCGCCGCTCATTGCTACCTCCGTTTCATTCACGCTTACAGAATCTGATTTTGGTGAGTTCGACTTGGTTAGGAGCTTGCCGGGGCTTTTGGCTGGCAATGGGATTGAGCTTGCTGGCCATGTAGACGGGGGTGAGGCCTCAATATTCGGCTCCTCACTAGTGTTCATGCCTGCGCATGACTGGCAGGGTCGGGCGTCAATCCCGTACCGGTTGATTAATACAGATGGCAGTAGAACTGCGCCGGGCCTCATCAGCATTTATGAGGCTGGATCTAAACCCACACCAGGCCAAGCGGGTTTAGATTCAGGCAGGACGCAGCGCAAACAGCAGGTGGCAGCTGCCGAGCGGGAGTCCCAGGAGAACGGGCGGTTAAATGCTGAGCTGGCAAGGTTGCGTGAAAGCCTGCAGACAGAAGTTACTTTCGCTGAGGACAGTCGCAGTCGCATCGATGAGCTGGTACATCAAATTGCGGTTGCAAATGAAACGCTGGCCGGCAAGGTCCAGGAGATTGACGGTTTCGAATTACAAGTCAAAAAAGCTGATGCCTCGGCTGTTGCCATTGAGCACTTATTAGCTGAGGGAGCTTTGAATGTCGACGGTATGGCAAGGTCTCCACAGCTGGGGGTGTTCGCTTTTGGAAGGCTCGTCCTGGACCGATTGCCTCGTCGGCTCGTCGGTTCAATTGAGGCTGGTCGAGCGCCTACCTCGCCTGGGAGAAAGGTGAATTCAATGCTTTTGGTATGGTGCAATCGCCTAACGTTGGGAGAGCGTATTGAATGGCTTCATGCTGCTGCCAGGACGGCGCAGGTGTACCGCAAAAGGAAAAAGAAAAACCGAATGAAGGCTCACCAGGCGGCGAAGACCAGTCACCGGGAAAGGGCATACTCCCAAAAGCAAAAGCCAGTTGCCTAATGATGTTCTGATTCTGCTCCCTCTTTAGTTGAAGCCCCTGTGAATGAAACCAGGGGCCGCATGAAGCTCTGCTGCAATCGAGATCTATCGACAGTTTCCAGCTATTCGGTAACCGGCAGCCTCTGCCTCATTTTCAGAGGAGAATTCGACACGGTTCTTAGAGCTGACAGCTTTGTAGCTGGGGCAATCTGGACGGTGGAAAATCTGCGAGCTCTTGTTCCCGAGGATAGGCGCCACAGCGGCTAAGTTGGCAACAGCTTGAGGTTCAGCCTGCCTTACTGCGAACTGATCACCTACGTCCTGCTGTGAAGCGCTGGAAGAGGGGGTGGCGCGGAGCGTTACCTGGGCAATGACTGGCGCATGGTCTGAAAGGTGCTTCCGACTCTTTTTGTGGTTCCAGCCGATCAGCCTGGGATAGTCCAGCACCAACGCGGCCTCCACAACTGGTCCGCCAGCCCGTGGCACAAAAATGTTATCGAACAGTGACACGTACTGCCCGTCCCGAGACGAAAGCGTGCTGGCGCCGCTTGCAATCAGCGGTTTGGCAAACCTCTTCATAGCTGCCCAGGCAGGATCGCTAGGCGGCATATTGAAGTCGCCCATCAAGAACAGATTTGGGGTGTTCTCGTACACGTCTTCCAGCCAGGTCCAATACTCGGCCAGCGCGTTGATCTCTGGAATCCGATCCGAAGTGCTCTTACCGTAGAGAATGTGCACTGTAGCTGCGACGAACAGCTGGTCATCATCAAGATCCCGGAAACGGGCTGAAAACGGTTCCCGCTCAAAGGCGTCGTCACGATCAAGGTATGTCACCGCGCCATCCACATAAGCTACCGAGTCGTCACGCCACAGAAACGCGTAGTGCTCCTTGTAGCTGCCGCGTCCGATTGCATGCGATTGAATGCTCGACCAACTGGTGCCCGTCAGCTTTTCTACGGCTGTTTCGAGGTTCTTTACGGCGTCTTCGGTCATCACCTCTTGGATGGCAAGGAATTCTACTTTGCTAACCACCTCGGCCAGCTTCGCGAAGCTTTTCTGATTGTTATGCCCCAATCGTTGAATGTTCCAGGTGCCGACGATTACGTCAGCGAATGAATAGCAAGGGGGCCACAAAAGCGCCCCGGCCAGGATGGACACACTCAAGGCTTTCCTAAGCAAAGTAGGAGTGCGCATGGTTTAGATACCCTGTGGGACGTCTTCGCCACCAAGGGCATCAATGAGCTTGCTCAGCATCAGTCGATTCGTTTCCACCATCAGAATCAGTGATGCCTCCAGCTGTGCGTTACGATCGTCTCCAGCATCGTTGGAGACGTTGTCGACGAGTAAATCCTCAAATCGCACTTTGCTGATCGTCAGGTTTTCGGCGATAGAAAAGCTCATCTTGTCTTCGAAGGCGAGGTCGATTTTCGTGACCACCTTGCCGGTGTCTATCAGCGCCTTGACCTCGTCGGTAGTCAGGTCTTGGGTTTTGCAAATGACCGATCCGCCGTCATCGCTAACGTCGGTCAATGTGCATGTGTCGAGCGTGAAAAACCCTGGCGGCGTTGTAGATGTTCTTACCCAGTCAGTTAAAGTTGCAGAGGGTGAGATCTTGACAGTCAGGGGCCGTAACGGCAGTGAGCCCAGCACCTCACGCAGTGTGCTCAGCATGTCCTCGGCCTTCTTGTGAGAGGCGGAATCCACGATGACCAGCTGCTGATCAAGGTCTATATAGGCCATGGTGACAGAGCTTCTTGTGAAGGCGCGTGGGAGGAATTCCAGGGTGACCTGATCTTTGATGGAATCGCGCTCCTTTTTATAGATTTTCCTTTGCTGCTCAGCTTCTTGGGCCTTAACCCGTTGATCCACTTCTTCGCGGATAACTGCACCTGGGATGATCTTTTGTTCATGCCTACATGCGATTAATACTGCTTTGCTGCTTTCTGACCAGGTCGAGAGTGCTGGGCTGCCATCGCTACGTACGACTTCCTTGGTGGCGTAGGGTGAAATAAACCCGTAGGTGGCCAATTCCTGGCTTTCGCATTTTCGAGCTAGTTTAGATGCCAGTGCTTCCTCAAATGCCGCTTGATCAATTTCAAGGGCCTGGGTCAGGCGGTATGCAATCATGCTTCTGAACAGCATTGAGGTGGTCCTTACATGAGGGAGAAAATGTACGTAGCAGGTTGACTCATGCAGAGCGCCGGCAAGTGGTAATTCGCCCCATTTCAAGGGCCGATCAAGGAAGGGATTTCGCTAGACTGTGACGAAAAGAGGACTGAACTCAGCTAAAGCGGGTTGCATCTATTTGATCTAATGGTTCCATCTACCTTATGCAGTCACCGCGGCTCAAGCCGGTTTGCATAGCATTCGTGCCACTCATGATTTCGGGCGGCAGATAACACTCCCCACTCTGCGAGAGGACAGGAACCTATGGATAAAGCTACCCTTTTGAAAATGCCCGAGTCCAATTACATGGATAAAGAGCAGACCGACTTCTTCAAGTCATTACTGGTGAGCCTCGCCTTAGAGAAGACCGAAGCACTTAACAGCGCCCGCAAGCAGCTGGGAGCATTGGGAAATCCCTCGGACGTAAGTGATCAGGGAACAATCGAAGAAACCCGTTCCATGATCTCTCGCACCATTGATCGTGCAAATCGAGCGCTGGTCGACATCCGCACCGCCCTTTCTGCGATACAAGATGACGCGTACGGATACTGTATCGTCAGCGGTGAGCGGATTGGGTTGGAACGCCTTTTGGCTAACCCGACTGCCATGCTGTGTGCAGAAGCTCAAACCATCCAAGAGGGCACTCGCAAGCACTACACTGCGGCCTGAGAGACTTAGCTGGTCCTAAAAAATGAGCAAAAAAAACCCGGCCGCTGGCCGGGTTTTTTCATGGTTGCTTAACTGTCTTGCCCACACATATGCGATAGAAATGGCCGAAGTTGATACTCGGATCGCTCTCGAAAATAGAAACTGAGAATCCCGCATTTTTCTCATCTCGTTTAAGGCAAAACCTTTTTCCATACGCCATGGCCTGAGCCTTGGTCATGGGCGGCAAGCTTGAACCCCCGCATTTCACAGGGAGTTTAATTAGCTTCATTGGTGGTCTCCAGATAAAGGAGAGGACACCCCCCTTGAGGGATGTTCCCCCCCCAAAGGGTTATGGGTTAACGATCTCCAGCTCAGTACTGGTGCGGCTCACCAGTGGCTCAACATAGAGAACGTCGCCACGCTGATATATGGCATAGGCCTGTTTATGCTTCGAAGCTTCGCGTTCAGCACGTTGCAATGCTTCGAGGATGTCAGCGCAAGGCATAGGCCACCTCCAGCCCAGCAGAACGCAAGGCCTGCGATTTCAGTGACTGATCCAGGCGTGTTTCAACTTCCGCTTCCCAGTCAGCAATCGCCGTGCGTATGGAACGCTTCAGTGCGTCAGCACCTGGATGCCCGTTAGGCCCCATTCTTGGGGCTGAACGATCAAGTCGAGTCCATGCAGCCCATAGAGTTTGCTGGCTGGTTATCAGCATGTTTCGAATGTTGAGCCACCCCTCTTGGGAAGGGCGATTCAGATAAGACAGGATCTGCTGTTGAGATTCTGCAGCCAGTACCCCTATGGTGCTGTGGCAGCCTTTGAACAGGCCAGGAAGGGTCCTGGCCGTTTCCAAGCGGCTTTTGCACTCAGTCCAGAATGCAATCCGATCGAGAAGCTCGCGATTGCGCTCATTGCGAAGATCCTCAGCGGTTAGCTCAGTTTCGCTGACAAGCCAGTGATCACCTTGAATACTCAAGTTGATTGCTTCGCATGCAGACTCAAGTGAGTGGTAGTAGATGCTGCGTATGTTGATACCCGCGCCGACCTTCACAATCTGGTCCTCATGGATTCCGGCGTTGGCCAAGTACGCGATCACGTTATTCGGGGAAACGCTGGTGAGCGCTTCAACGACAACCGTGCTGCGTTCGAGGCCGCCGGATCCACTGACGTCTTTGGTGACCATTCCGTTAGGGCGAAATTCACCTAGAAGGTACTTCTGTCGACCGAACTGACGCACCTCAAACTGGCGGCCGTTAGCGGCATGGTAGTGCCAACGCTTTTCGTCACTGTCCCCTTTAGGCACACGGCGGCGTATCAATGTGGCGGGATTTATCATGTGGTACTCCTAGATTTAGGAGCCCGATCCCCAGCGGGGACGTAGGCCCCCGAGTGGGTTTATGCACAGCGACCGTACCTGCAGCTGTCAGAGGTCGGTACCGTGCATGTGGATGTGCTGTTTCCAGCTATTCAGCAAGCGGCATCGCTTGGTGATTGAACGCCTAAGATACCAGCCGGAGTATCGGAAGACTATGCCCTTTCTAGGCCCTAACTGGGCCTTCACACAGACATTTGCCGATTAACATGCCTGGCAACCGTATAAACAAGTCAGGAACTGCAGATGTCCGCCTCGAACCTCAAGCTGGTTGTTGCCAGCGTACTGATCTCCCAAGTCCTAACCTTCGGCACTGTGTTCGCTTACAAAGGCGCCACCGGCAGTGTTTTCCCTGGATTCGGATACACCCAGAAAGAGTTGAACGAAATCGTGGCCGGTGGCATGAAGCAGGCTGATAACAGCCGCAAGGAACAGGCTGCGAATGCTCTTCTGGAGCGAGAAAGTCTGGCAGAAGAAAAGGTTCCGAACGATGCCCGTATCTTCGGCGATCTCCGTGCACGTTTCACCCTTGTGGAATTTTCGGATTTGGAGTGCCCCTTCTGCAAACGTCTCCATCCAACACTGCGTGAAGTCGTTTCGAAGTCCAGCGGCGCAGTCAATTGGCAGTGGCGCCACATGCCTCTGAGCTTCCACAACCCAGCAGCGTCAAACGGCGCCCACGCAGCTGAATGCTACGCAGAGCAAAAGGGTAACCGCGGCTTCTGGGCTTTCCTCACCAAGTGGTTCGATGACTCTCGCATGAACGGTAGCGGTGTGCCGGATATGGATGAGTTTGTGGCGGACATGGGCGCCGACGTGCCTCAATTCCAGCAGTGCATGAGCTCGGGCAAGTACAAAGGCCGCATCGAGGAACAGGCCGCTATGGGTGCCAAGATTGGCGCAACTGGCACGCCGGCCACGGTAGTGATCGATAACCTCACCGGTGAAAAAGAGTTCATTGCTGGCGCCCGGAACTCCCAGGAATACGTCCAGATCATGAATCGGATGATCCAAACAACAAATGAGAAAGATGCGAAGGACGCCGCACAGCAAACACCTGAAGCATCCGAGAAGGCCGCACTAAATGCTGAGCCTGATGCGATGGGTCAGGCCATGGGGTTGCTGATGCCAGACCCTAAGTGAACAAACTCTAAATAAAACAAGGCCCGCAAATGCGGGCCTTTTTATGTTGATCGAAAAATTCAGCCTGTCGCCTTTGTTTGACTAGCGTGCTCCCGGAGCATGCTTATGACGATTGAATTTAGCGCAACCGCGAGTTTTGAACGGGTCACTGCGACGTAGAGCAAATTAATTTCCTCGTTTTTGGTGTCCGCATCAATCTCTCGATCCAGCGGATCTAGGAAATCCTCTGCCAGGTGCACGTAATCCCACTCCAGTCCCTTGCTTCGATGCGCTGTAGTGACGATTACATCAGCATCCTCCTGCTTCTTCACGCTGAGCTTTCGCATTTGCTGCAAGCGAGAGCCTAGGTCGGTGTAATTGTTGATAATCTTAACCGCTCGTTTCATTTCCGGATCAGAAGTTTGTTCTGCCATCTCGACGTAGCTTTCAATATCCCCGTAGTCATTTAGCAGGCGCTTGTTTTTAACCTGGTCGACTTGCTTCGCATTGAGACGCTGTATGTCCTCGATGTCGCCAATTGAGTATGCGTCAAGGCCCCCCACCCAGTAGACCTTCTTACCTTTTGTTGTGAAGGATAGTGCTGTGTCAATTACACCCATCACAGTCCGGTGAATGTACGCCGGCTGGCTGGCGCCTTCTGGGAGCGCTGTTTTGATCTGAGTCCTGGCGCCAGAACCAACAACTTTGCGCTGCTCGCCTTTGAACGACAATAGGCTGTTAGCAACGGTGGCAACAGCAGGGCCGAATCGGAATGACTGTGTTAAGTAGAGGTCAGTACTGTCTTTAAGGCTCGGATGATCCAGGGCATTAGTCGCGCCTCGGAACGAGTAAATCTGTTGATGACCATCACCGCAGAAGATCAATCGTGCTGCTTTCTGTTGCAGCACTATCGCAATTGATACAGCGTTAAGATCTTGAGCTTCATCAATCAGAATGGCGTCATACTTACTGAGGTCAGGATCTGAAAGAGAATAAGCCTTAAGGTATCCGTCGTGGAGCATCGGAACGTCTTTATCCTCAGGGTCGCACATCTTCTTCCACAATAGCTCGGCGCCGTTGAAGATGCTGTCTAGATAAGATGGTTTTTGAGCCTTGATATGTTCATGGCTACGCGCAGGTATGTGACTGCCCGAGATCTCAGCGTCAGCGCTTGCAAAAAAGCCGTTCAGTGTCTCCACTACTAGCTTTATGTGCGCCCAACTATTTGATCCGATAACTTGGCCTACATCGCCCAGCCGAAGACTGCCGGCTAACTTATGCTTAAATTTGGTTCCTACCTCACCATAGGCAATACCATGAGTTGTCATGCACGTTACATTGCGAGGAAATCGTTCCCGAGCCTCGTCACGGACGGACTTGTTGTATGCGAGATACAGGAATCTGACGTTCGGCCGTAGCTTGGTGTACCCGACCAGTGATGTTGTCTTAGCGGCACCGGCAAAGGCCCTGATCCGGATCACCTGATCTTCGCATTGCAGAAAGCTTATCTGCTCTTCGGTCCACTTGATGGCCACGAGTTCTCTCCTATTGAGACCATCAGGCTACCAATTAAACGGTTCGTCGATATGGCAGTTCCGCCCCGATTCGGATCCAGATCTCAGGTGTGATTGGTGACACCGAGCAGTCCTACGCGCTGGCTCGAAATATAGGTGTCCTTTTGTTGGGGAATTGGCCGCCTGCGGCGGGACGCAGATCCCGGTCTGCACCACGTTTGGGGTCAAATGACCTCAGTATTTGGTTCCAGAGAGCTCATCCTTTGGCTAGGAATAGGAGATCTCAATGTTTACAGAAGAAAGTCTGCTTTTAACCCTGCAATACATCGCCTACATTTTCCTGCTGCCCCCAGTGGTGATCCTGGTGCTGGATAGGGTTACTAGCTACCTGGCCAAGGATGTTTTCGCGGTTTACCAAACCACCGGCATTGTTGGAACTCCGATTCATGAGCTGGGACATGCAGCTGCCTGTGTCCTTTTTGGGCTCCGCATTATCGAGATGAAGCTATATAAGCCGAATCGTGAAACGGGGCAGCTTGGGTACGTGAGTTTCGCCTACAAGCCAGGCTCTACATATCATGCGATCGGTTTGGTGATTCAAGGCATAGCGCCCCTTTTGATGGCCTATGCAATCTTCATACTTATAATCCCGTGGGGGCCGGCGCCTGTAACCCTCTTGAACGCATTCGAGCTCACCGATGCATCGCCCACCTATCAGCACGCGATAGCTGGCGCTTCTGCGCTCCTAGTTGGTAACCTCCTCGATGGCGCCAGGGGTTTTTTGTGGTTCCTGATTGCCATGATTATCGGCCTCCACGCGATGCCCAGCTGGGCAGACATTCGCATTGCCTTTAAGGGCATGTTTACCCTGCTAGCGCTGGCCATTGGCTTCTCAGCTTTGTCACAGGTCGATATCAGCTTCTTGCCGGCGGGTATCCAAGCGGCAATCGAGGTGATCCTTGGGCTGTTGCTCAAGGGGTTCTTCTGGACTCTTGAGCAGTTGACGTATGCGGTCACGCTGGTAACGGTTGTGGCAGTGGCAAGTGTATTCACCTTCCTTTTCATTCCGGCCATGCTCGTAAGGTGCTATCGACTGTTAGCTGGAAAGCCGGCATCAGGTCTGGCAACTGACCCTACTCCTGAACAATCAGCCTTGAAGGGAGGTGTTCCGGTTGACCCAGGCGCTGCATCCCTGCAGGCGCTTGGGGCTGCGATTCTTGCCCAGCATGGGCATCACAACAAATCAGTGGCGGATCCCATGTATGCACCGCACGCGGCACCTACACCGGGGCAGACCTCAGCAGTGAAGAGTCGGGGGGATTGGAATATATCGGGCCGAGATCATTAGGTTTGAACCATCGCTGGGGGCTAATTGAGCATTTTCAGCAAGGCTTGGATGTCATCATTGTTCTATGAAAAGACTATTTCTCATTGCACTACTTCCAGCAGCGATCCTCGCTTCAGAGGAACCGTATGTCGACGCGGCAAGGATGCTAGCGCATGGGATATCGTCGAGTGACCGCATCATGGTCGGTAACGCCCTGGCTGAGCTTCGCAGTCTTTCTTGCAAGGGCGATCCCCAGGCTTCTGAGCTGCTAGGGGAGAAATACTTTTCCGGCCGGCAGGAATTTGCGGAGGATCCCGGCAAGGCTGAACTCTACCTAACTCATGCAGCAAGCCATGGTGTGAAAGGGGCAGCTTTGATGCTTGTGATGCACTATCTGAAGAGCCCACCGACTGCGCATTCCCTCAAGGCTGCTTTGATTTGGCTACGCGTAGCCCGAATTGATGAAGGTGGAGAATCACCACAATACCGCCTGGCAGAGAGCGGGATGAAAATGGCGCTGTCCGGGAATGAGGGTGTTCTTCCTGCTGGCGCCGCTGCTGAGGTGGCTACAGAAGGTGCGCTGATACTTCACCGAATTAGAAACAATCTACTCGCTGGTGAGCCAGGCCCCTGTCAGACCTGATCGTCATCAAGACAAACCGTCACCACTATCAGGTCAATCAATGCAGCCAATCGCTGCTGGTCTATGACCTGTTTTGTGTAAGCACGGATAGGCCTGTAGCCCAACGAGACGAACAGGTTTTGCCTTTCCCTATCCGTCTGATAAGCCTCTTTTGAGCGGTGAAACCTGAAGCCGTCCATTTCGACCACGACCCTGGGCGGGATGAAGATATCCGCACGAAATTGGCGCCCTGGTACAAGGCCCTCGGCCTCCCACTGGACGCGACCTGGAAGTCGAACGCACAGGGCATCGAACAGGATCTTCTGCGGCGACGTATCCAGCTCTACGTACCCCTTTCGGCCGGCGACTGAACCGGCTATGGACTGTTTGGTTCTGATATCGCCTGTGTCACGTCGTGTTAGGCCTGTCGGCTTCTTCACCGCACCATCAGTGTCTTTGGATAGAAGCTGAAGCTTCTGCTTATTTAGCGTCTCTACCGCCTTGCTAAACACCGGATTACCGCGTCGCCCGGTGTCGGAGATCTTCTTTCCGTCGACGGGAGCTATCAGTCCCAGCCGGACGGCCTCATCTGGGGAAATGCGCATAGTTTCACCTCTGAAAAAGAGGAGGGTACGCAGGCTGTCAGAAATGCAAGTTTATGGCCGCTGGCCAACGACATCAGTACTGATGCCGGCGTTTTTTAGAGATCAGAAGGGAAGTCGTAGGGCAAAAAAAAGGCCTCAAAGAATTGAGGCCATCACTGGAGTTTTACGCAGATGGTTGACTACGATGAGCCGTGGCCGCTTTCCTTCTGAATCCGCTCATGAATCTCCTGGCGGTTCACCTTCACGTCCTTCGGTGCATCCGTGCCTAGACGCACCTGGTTGCCATTCACGGCCAAAACGGTGACGGTTATGTTTTCCCCGATGTTCAGAGTTTCGCCCACGCGGCGAGTGAGAATCAGCATTTAAAGCTCCTTAGCCTGCGACCGCATCCTTCAAAACTTTACCGACTTTGAATGCCGGAACTTTACTGGCTGCGATTGTGATCGGCTTGCCCGTTGCCGGGTTGCGCCCGGTGCGCTCAGCTCGATCTTTCACGCAAAAAGTACCGAAGCCAACGAGGGTAACGGTTTCACCGGTTTTGAGAGATTCGGTGATAGTGTCGATCACGGCGTTTACAGCTTTGCCGGCGACGACTTGGTTCAGGTCAGCAGCTGCAGCGACAGCTTGGATCAGTTCGGATTTGTTCATTCGTAAATTCCTCAAAGCCCATCAGAGTGTGGGTGGTGTGATAGTAAAGGGTTGGCTGAAAATGCAAGGCGCTACCCAGCAGTCGGCGGGCGCAGACCGAAGAAGCTCAGAAGATCCGCGAATTCACGCTGATCATCTGTGAGGCTGTCAAATTCTGCCGGGCTCGGCGGGACGCCCATTCGAATTTTAATATTGAAACGTTCGATTTTAGCGTTGAGATCTAAAAGGCGCTGGATCTTAGCTTTGTCAGGTATGTCACTCATTCCCGCGGCCCGATAGTTTGGATGGGTGAATCTCAAAATCCAGCTCAATGGACGATAAGTGATACAGGTTCTGAAGGGCGCTCATGGTCCGATGGTTGTCGATCTTGAGCGGTAAGCTGGCCATCAATTTGTTGATGGTCTCACAGGCCTTTGATGGAGCCAAACCGCAGGCTTCCAGCTCTACTGCTGATACATTATGGTCACCATCCAAATTATCGACAGCGATGCCGAGGGTAGCGGGATTAATCAGAATTTGGTGCTCATATGAAGGCATGGCCAGATTGACGATCAGAGGGATTTCAGACCCTTGGTGATTGAAAAAACCCGTTGCAGCAATTGATGCAAAAAAAGCCATACTCACGCAGTCCGCTCAGTGATTCATTTGGGTTCGAGAACAGGTTTGCCGTCTAGATCATTGAAGCTGGCCTTACACTTTGGAAAGCCGGCGCAGCTCCAAAACGGACCATTGGTACCATTTCTTTGTCGCAATTTATGCTTGTTACATTTTGGGCAAAGTCCCTCTGATTCGACGGCAGGGGTGAGATCCTTGGTGCGAATCGTACTGAGGTCCGGTTCAGGTTCTTTGCCCTTCGCAGACTTGTCGCTGCAGCTTGCTGTGCACGTTGGGTAAGCAGTGCAAGCCCAGTAATGACCTGCCTTCCCCTTGCGCCTGATCAGGCTCCCTTTGCCGCATATAGGGCAGTCGGTGAGGTCTCCAAACGCGTCCTTGCGAGCTGCAGAAATTGATTCGTGATCTAAGGTGGAATTTACAGCCTCTACCTCCCGCATGAGGCGCTCATGCTGATATTTCACGACGGTCAGGTAAGACGTTTGTCCAGCTGCGATTTTGTCCAGCCCCCCTTCCATAACCCGTGTGAAGTCCAGGCTCGCAAAGCTGAACTTTGATGCGAGCAGATCTGTGACCTTCACTCCAAGCTGTGTAGCGAAGACCTTTTTACCCTTCACCTCGATGTAGCCGCGCGAAATGATTACTTTGATAATGCTGGCGAAGGTGGATGGCCGGCCGATCCCGTTAGCTTCGAGTGCTTTGACCAAACTACTGATGGTTAATCTGGCTGGTGGCTTTGTGGTTACGGTGAGTGGCTTGCCTTCGAGGCACGTTAAGCGAGTCCCTTCCTCCAGCGGAGGTAGGGCGCTGTCCGATTCCTCCTCATTTCCTGCATCACCAACTTCGTTTCCATCAGCGTCTTCACCCGGCCTCTCGGGCGTGAGCTTAAGCCAGCCCTCGGAAAGGAGTACTCGGCCGCGGGCAATGAATTGGAGGTTCTGCCCCTGTACTTTAAGGGCGCTGACAATGATCGCAGTCGTGGAGTGATATTTAGCAGGCTCCATTTGGGATGCGACTGATCTTTCCCAAATGAGCCTATATAGCTTTCCTGCATGGCTGTCGGCTGGGAACTCGGAGGGCTGCTTGAGGCTTACATCAGTCGGACGGATAGCTTCGTGCGCCTCCTGGGCGCCGGCCTTAGACTGCCAGGTGTTTCGTTGGTCGGGCACCGCAAATCCGTTCGAGCTGAGCCAGCTCCTTATTTCGTCAGAAGCACTATCGTCAATGTTCAGAGAGTCCGTTCGGAGGTAAGTAATATAGCCTTGATCGAATAGTGATTGCGCTGCAGCCATCGTTTCATCCACGCCAAGTCCCAGCTTGGTATTCGCGACCTGCTGCATGAGGCTCGTGCTGAAAGGTGAGGGTGGTTTTCGGAACGTATCTTTTTGGTCGACCTTGTAAACCAGAAACTGGTTTTGTTGCTGCAGTGCACTCGCCACTTGGCTGACAAAAGCTGAGTCTTTGAAATGATCGGTTTCCTCCAGCCCAAGCGCTTTTTGCAGTGGCTTGTGCTGCCAAGTCGCAGCCCAAGTGACACCGCTTTTACCAGGCCATGGGAAGAGCGCTTTGAGCTTGTAGTGATCAACAGGTTTGAATTCGTCAATTGCTCGGTCGGCAAGCACCACCAGTAGAACAGCGGGTGTTTGAACGCGCCCTGCAGACATTGCAGTTACGCTGCCGGTCATGGTTTTCAATAGAGGTGAGACCGTGTAGCCAACAAGGCGATCGAGAACGCGCCGCGCTTCTTGAGCAGCGACTTTAGCCATGTCGATCTCGCCAGGATTGTTGATAGCCTCTTTGATTGCGGATTTGGTGATAGCTTTGAACTGCACCCGCTTGTATGACTTCAATTTCAGGCTGTCCAGCAGGTGCCAGGCGATGGCTTCTCCCTCACGATCAGGGTCAGTTGCTAAGAGAACCTGATCGGCAGCTTGCGCTGCCTTTTTCAGTCGAGAAATTACTGACTGTGATTTTTTGGAAGCGACATACTTTGGCTGGAAGTTTGGGGGCTCAACTCCCATCTCGTTTTCCGGCAGATCGCGGATGTGGCCGACGGAGGCCATCACCTTGAAGCCGGGCCCGAGATAGGACTCGATCTTCTTCGTCTTATTTGGGGATTCAACAATAATCAGGATTGTCATGCTTTTGGCACCTCGCTTGAGAGCTAAGGTGACATTTGTGGCCTGATCATGAGCTCCTATTAGGGCCCTAAAATGGGCTAGATCTGACCTGCACCATTTGTAGTGCCCGCATTCAAGACAGCACGTACGTGGAACCTGTCATGTTCCGCCTCACCACGAGCGCTCGCCTGGCGCATCGACGCCGATGCTGCTTCAGCAATGTCGAGCGCAACCATCAGCTCGCATTGGCCAAGCTTCGAGAGTTCGGTCGCGGAGACTGAGCGAGAGTGGCGTCTGTGTGTTATTGCCCGCATAGCTAACCATCCTCATTGTTGCCCGCTTCCTGGGAAGGGTGTCTTCAGGCCCGCGAAGTCGGAATCAACCTACCGCGGGGACAGTTTTGTTTCTTGGGACACATCATGCAGTTTTGCTCAGGTGCCTGCCTGGGCCTGGCCCTGAGGCCGTGTGTCTTAAGTTCCCAATAGCGATTCCACAGGGCGATTACTTGGCTGCCGTTGAGCAAGCTTACAGGCAGGTACTGCACGTTTTTGCCATGCACGCACCGGACGTAGCCGGAGCTAGATACAGGGATCGATCGACCAAAAAGACGGCTGCTGATTCTTGAAAGAATGAATGCATAGACCGAGAGCTGAATGATGTCTTTTACAAAGACCCTGGGTTTCTGACGTGTCTTGGTGTCAACCGGAATCAGCCAGCCTCGTGAGTAAAAAACTTGATCAACGCGTCCATGCATTGGAACGGGAAGGGTAGTCCCAATATCGCTTTCTGATAGTACTAGCCGGGCGCCACGCAGCGGCTCAGGTAGGACTTCTTGCCACGCACCTAACTGTCGACTCACGGTATCACCCCAAAAAAACTCTTCATGCCCTGAGGATATCTTGATTTCAAGAAATGCAAGTCTCAGCGTAAGGTCTACCCCGGATCGTCTAATCCGGGGTTAGCAAAGCCTTAAGAGTGATTGGCCGGCGGCCTCATTAGCCGTGGTGTGATCAGGCATCCAGTGACAGCTGCTTGTCATCTTTGGGTGGGTCGTTCTGCTCTTGCTCGGGCTTATCAACCATGCTGGCCAGCTTCATAAAGCTTTCGTAGACGTCGACCGGAATTGTGACTGACACGTTGCCGGAATTGTCTGGCTTGGCTGTTGCGGAAAGGTGAGTACGCAGCTGGGCAACCTGCGGCACCATCTGCTTCACAAATGTTCTGGGCAGAGGGCGTTTTTTGGGCTCAAGGTCCTTGCTGCTGATACGAAGGGGTTTCTTAGCTGATCCGGCCTCTTCTTCAGATCGCGTTCCACCATCTGCAACGGTGCCGTCGACCTGGTCGTCTGAGATGGCTTGAGAATCGATCAAGCTTTGTTCATCCTCAGATCGCTTCGATATTGCTTTTTTTAGAATATCAATCATGGCCGTAGAGCCGTGAGTCCGGAACAATTTCAGTGCGAATTGCGCATTGATAATGCCGTCCTCAATCATTGATTGAGCCTCTTGAGGGAGACTCAGCAGCCTCATCGTTTCCCGGACGTTTGTGTCAGAGGTTTTCACCTCTTTCGCAATCTCCAGGATCTCCCAGCCGCTATTGCGTAAGCGCTGGTAGCCTCTTGCCCGTTGAATAGGGGTGAGCTTAAGCGAATCGTTGGAAGTCAGAAGACGAATGCTGGCGACGTCATCGCTGCCCTTGAGCTCAATGACACTCAGTCGCCGAACGTCTGCACCTCGTGAATTAGCTAGTTTGGCTGCCCGGAGACGACAGTGGCCGTCTCGAACGAAACAGCGACCATCTCGGACCTTTACTTCCAACGGCGGCATTTGATCGCCGTTGGCCCATGCTGCTGCAAGGCGTTCGATATGGGCGACGGTATCGGGGCGATCGTAGTCGCGGAGGTTGAAGCCTTCCTCTTCCTCAACAATATCCGGCGCAAGCCAAAAAAGCTTGGTGTCCCCAACTAGGTTAGGGTCTTCAGCCTTTTGCGATTTCCAGAAGCCGTGGAGGTCATTGATGGCTGCCATTGTCTTGGTCTCGTATGTAAGTTATCTAGCTGCAGAAGCGAATGTGAAGCTCACGCGCCGCAATCCCCGAGCAAACCTCGATGACTATGGCTACCAGGAACTCCGCGCTATTGCTTTCGTTCGCTGGCAGGCCCAGCAGCCAAGCGGTCAGCGGAATAGCTGCCAGGACGAATCCCAGCAAGAAGGGGAGTGAACCTTGGGCTGATCTTTTCAACGCTTTGCCTCGTTTGAATTACAGGCTACATGAAGATTGAGAGATGCAAGCGCTGTGTCCCGACCCCGTTTTGGGGTCAAACTAGCTGCCATGCAGGGGTTGTTTTGTCATAGCGTGCCAGGATCATCCTGATTGGCAATGATCCATATGAGAGCACACACATCGCATCGTGCAAGCCGTCAACGACCCAATCGCTCAAGCGTGAGCAGCGCTGAGCGAGCGATCCTCGACGGTGACAAAACTATCGGCGAAATTTCGGGGATGGTGAGTTTTGACGTGCCAGACCTGGAAAAAGGTTTCGCACCTTTAGTGGTCGCACCCAAAGACGCTGCTCCAAAGGCTGCGCCTTTTTTCAATCAAATGCTCTGGGGGCTCCAGCTCAGATTGCTGTTGCTGTTCGTGATGTGCATTGGAGCTGCTGCAGGAATCTGCATTGGCTATGCGATGTACGGTACGCCAGCGTATGCCGCGATTCTAAGCTCCATTACCTTCTCGGGTTGATTCACTGCGTCAACTCATCAAAGACGGCCGCTGAGTCGGCCGTTTTGTGAATTTCTCCGCTGAGAATTCTGCCCACAAAAAAGGCGGCCCGTGATTTATCACAGGGCCGCCTTTGTGCGCTTGCAGTAGGCATCATTTGCTATGCATGCATTTCCCACGCATCGCAGCAGGTATGCCATTCGGGCCACCAAGAGCCACGATTTCCCATTCCCGCTCGGACATCTCCATCGCGGCACCCTGGCAGAACTTCCTGTAAGCCCGGGTATATTCGTCCTGAGTTGCGTTGAGAGAAGTGCTCTTGGCAGTCTGGAGATCTGGGGCGCGGCTCAGAGCGGAAACGATAACCGCATTTTGTGATCCGTTAAGCGGAGTCACGATAACGTCTGCTGTGCTGGCCGGTTGTGCTTTCTGCGCCCGCAGCTCTTTGTAGTTACCGTTAACGGTCATGACCTGATCTTCGCTGCCCATGACGTGCTGGTATGCAGGCTTCCGAAGCGCCGCGCCGCCACGGCCCTCGTGCCCCCAGGAGCTGTAGAACTCGTGAGCTAAACGCTCGGGAACATAGACAAAAGAGTCCGTCTGGTCTTGAGCTGCTTTGGTTGAGCAGCCTGCAGCAACGATCGCAACAGTAAGTAAGGCGGCTAGGTTAATGGTTCGCATGGGGCCTCCAGTTTTTGATGTCGCCTATGCTACGTCCCTAAACCGGGGGGCTTACTGAAGTCCCGCCCCTAAATGGGGTGTGAACTGACAACCACAATACTTTCGGTGAAGGCACCATTGCATGCAATTGGAGGCCTTCATCTTGAGCATTCTCAGAAATATATTTTCCAGATTCGGCAGAGGTAGTCCGGCAAAAGGATCTGCAGCTGTAGCCTCTGGCCGTGCCCGCGAAGTGTCCAAGACGATTGTTCGTGATGACAAAAGAGCATTGCTCCGTCCAGGCGACGAACAGCAGCTTGTGTTCGGTGGCATCGCCGAGGGACTCATCGCTTTTGTTACTGGCGAAGAGCTCCTAAAGGGCCACAACGACAAAATCCAGAAGCTGATCAATGGCATCGGTTTGCCACGCGCTGAGTTTAATCGCCTGATATACCCAGTCATTCACTCTTTTGCCGACTTTGCGCACAACGTCCCTGCTTCTAAAGCACATCATCACCGGTCCTGGGGGGGGCTGCTTGAGCATTCTCTCGATGTTGCCTGTTTTGCCCTTAACAGTGCCGTCCTGACCTCCTTTGACTATGGGGCAACTCCATCTCAGAGGACTCTTCGCCGTGAGCGTTGGTATGCGGCGGCAGCGATAGCAGGCCTATTGCATGACTCCGGCAAGCCGCTGAATGACATCAAGGTTCATGACGAATCCCACTCCAACGTTTGGACAGGATCCTTGCCAATCCATGAATGGGCGGATCAGACCGGTGTTGAACGCTATTTCATAAGCTGGAATCCAGACCGCGGCGAGAGCCACAAAATCATTTCGTCGACGTTGTTTGAGCGATTTATACCTAAGACGACGCGAGATTGGCTCCTTGAGGGTGGAATCGACATCTACCGGGCTATGGCCGATGCCATTCAGGGCAGAGATCCAAAGTCACTTCTGACCGGGATTGTCATTAAGTCAGACTCTGCGTCTGTAGACCTCAACCTCAAGACAGGTGCTGGCCTCATTGCCGGCGGCGATGCTGCGGTTAACGTTCCAAGCAATTTCACGAATGCCGCCCAGTATTTGCTTGAGACTGGTACATGGAATGTGAACGGGAAGGGAGCTCGAATCTGGACTACCACCGCGGGTGTTTTCATTGCTTGGAAAACAGCGGTGCCGGAGATCGTGAACTTCTTTGATAGCCACAAGATACGAGGCTGCCCAAGAGGTTCGGATTCGCTAGGATCCGTATTGCTCGATCACGGAATTTTCGAGGCTAAGGAGGATGGTGGGCTCTATTGGGATGTAGCACCTGATGCATTGGTCAGTGCCGACGCGGGTAAGAGGCTTTGGCTTAAGTGCGTCAAGCTTTCCTCCTCATCAACACTGTATCCCTTTGATGCCGTCCCCGATGCTGTCGCAGTTTGTATCGGCACGGAGGACAACCACAGTCGTTACGATCCAGATGCCGGCGGTGAGCCTGGCCAGATGGATCTTGATTCCCAGGGCGAGGGGGCTGGCAATGGTGCAGTTTCTCCGATGTTCAGTCTGGATAGTGCTCCGCTGCAGAAGCCAGTCGGGGCTTCGCCTGTGGATGAAATATCTAAACCCGGTCTCAAGAACGCTCAATCAAAAACTGTCGACCAGGTTGGTAAGCCTACCCTCGGGAAACCTGATGCTACGAGCGCAATTACGTTAGCGAGCAAGCCTGCACAAAAGCCTGCCATTGCGATCGGCATCAGTCTTGAGACAAATGCCGCTCCTAGACCTGCGGCTTTGGTCATCGGTGGATCTTCAGCGTCTGGCAATAAGGCTCCTTCTGAGGAAAATGCTGCTCAGCACAAGCCTTCAAAGAAGAAGAAAAAGCAATCAGGTGGTCCGGATGGCCAGTCAGCGTCCCGCCCGACTGCTCACCATCCAGACCTTACGAGCGCTGCAGCTGCTGATGATGTTTTCGGCACGATTGCTGGTGTTGACCTGGAGATTTCAGATACGCCTTCAGAGCTTGTAACGGAGGCGTTTGCTCAAGACGTTGACCCGTTCTCTTCTGATGCTTCTGACAATGCAGCAGATCCATTCAACTTCAAGCCAGGCGCTAAGCCGCCGGTGCAGGCTCAGAAAAGCAAAAATGGTCCCGCCCTTAGCGCAAGTTCACAGTTTCCAAAGGCTGCATCAGAAATAGTGGCTCAGCCAAAACTGGCGAAAGTGGATGATGCCCCCCCGTCAGAATTACGTGATTCGAAAGACCTTAGTGAGTTCGAAATTGAGGATGATGGCTTAGCCGACTTCGACGCCGACATTATGTTGATGGTAGGCCTCACGCCGGTACCGAGTCGGAGCAAAGCGGTGCCAGAACTGACTGTTGTCGCTGATGCACTTGTTCATGAGGAGCTACCAGCCAGGCCGGTAATTTCAAAACAGCAGGTTTCAATCTCAAGCAGCCAGTACCTTCAACACGGGGCTATACCCGATGAATTCCGTTTCGAGCTGAACGATACACCGCTGCCTGAAAATATCCCTGACCTTCCGGACCTGAATCCATCTCTTTACTCGCCGGCTCCTGAGAATGTTCGCATTCGAGATACAAGCCTTCAAAGTCAAGAGAAGGTTACTGCTCCGCAGCCAGCGCCAATGACGCTCGCGAGTGATTCTGAGCTTACCGCATTTGACGCGCCGAGCTTTGTGACTGGCTTCGTCCAATCGCAGGGTGACGATGCGGCATTTGATTGGCCAGTCGATGTTGAGTTGGATGCTTCTGATTTTCAGAAGCCGGCTGAACTTTATGACGCGCCGTCGCTGATTGAGCCACCCATCGAAGTTACTTCTGAACCAGTTCCCCAGCCGGAGATCACGCTTCCGGTTCGTGAGAAAAAGGACGTTCCAGTGGCAGTCGCAACACGCCATTTAGATACGAGTGCGATTGTCATTGCTCCTTCAGCTCGTTCGGATCTTGATTGGGCGGCGATAGGATTCAGCCAGGCAACCCCTGCAACTGGTGACGCGCTGAAGATAGGGAGACAGGTTCACGCGGCCCCCAGGGCGAAACCCTCTTCCAAGGTGCCAGCTATCAGTGAACAGTCCATAAAAGGCCACGTGGAACCAGGTAGTTCTATGTTGGATAAAAGTTCCGACCGTGACGTAGAACCAGCTGTGCAGGTGCAATCGAAATACTCAAATGATGAGGTAGCTGTCTTTGATGCATTCCTAGACCGCACTAACGGGGTTAGAGAAAAACTGAGCTGGTACCTGGGACCCGAGGGTGCGCCGGTCATGATCAACGCAATGCGCCTTTTCCTTCCTTTTTGTAAGGCAGGGCAACAGGGAATTAGTGTCTCTGACGTGGAGGTACTTAGCGAGGCTGGTTGGCTCTGGCACAACTTTACAAATACTGAAGAGCCATACATCTCCTACAACAACCGTCAGCGTGGTGTGTTCTTGAGTGATCCTGCCTCTGACTGCTTGGACTACCTCAGTGGTGGATCGCTCTATAAGCGAGTTCTCGAAGGGTACGAAACATCGTTGAGCCGCGACGAAATGTCTTCTGTTGCAGCTGAGCTGATCTCGGTTAACAAACATCACAGTGTCGCTCCAGCCGGCGGGGCACGAATCTTCAAATTTACAAACAAGATGATCCTGGACTTTGTTTCGTCAAGGCAGATGACGCTTAAAGAGGTCAAGCGATCTGTCTTCGAGAGCCAGGAGTACCTGTTTCTCCCAAACTTCTTTTACGTGCTGGTTAAGGACGAGGTCTCAAGCTATGAGTGAGTGGAGCTATGAAATGCCATGGAGGCCTAACTTCGAGGCCTACGAAGCGGCTAGCTGGTGTATAGGAATGGTTGCCACGTCCGCGGTTCATGTCGCAACTGATCTGCCAAGTACTCCTTTCTACCTCTCACTCGCGGTCATGGCTGGCTTTGCACTTCGACGCGTCCCGAAAGCTCTGCATCTGTATCGGGTTAAACAAGGCCTTGTGGCCAAAGATGCAATCCTCATGGGGCAGGACAAACTCATTGATAGGATGATGGCAGACCGAGATGCGTTCTTCCTCGGTGAAGGCTACGAGTGGCGCCAAACAGAAGGACAGCAGATCTTCGAGCTCATGAAGCGAGACGTGTCGAAGCTGATGCCAAAGGCAAAAGAAGGCTTCATGGGTGCCCCGTGGATTCATGGTATTTCCATGCAGCCGGACAAGCCAATCAAGCTACCTCGTAAACTGACCAGCCTTCATACCCTGATCGTTGGTACCACGGGCTCAGGGAAGACCCGCCTATTCGATATTTTGATTTCCCAGGCCATCCTCAGGAATGAGGCTGTAATCATACTGGACCCAAAGGGCGATAAAGAGCTGGCGGAGAATGCAAAGAGGGCATGCGCTTTGGCTGGCCAGCCTGGGCGATTCAAATACTTCCATCCAGCGTTCCCTAATGAATCAGTTCGCATATCGCCGACAAAGAACTTCGGCCGGCCTACTGAGATCGCGTCCCGGATCGCTGCTCTGATGAAGTCTGAGGGTGGCGATCCATTCCAGGCTTTTGCGCAAATGGCGTTGAACAACGTAATTCAGGGGTTGCTCCTTTGCGGGACTCAGCCGACCTTGGTCGAGCTGCGTCGCTGCCTTGAGGGTGGGCTTGCGCCGCTCGTGATCAAGTCTATTAGGGTGTACGGCCAATCAGTCCTACCCGAATTTGAGACGATCGCAGGGACATATCTCCGTAAGGCGCCGACTGATGAATTGCGCGCTATGCAAATGCTGAAGATGTATCGAACAGAAATCTTTCCTATCAAACCTAACTCTGATCTTGAAGGCATGTTGTCGATGTTTGAGCACGACAAAGCTCACTTCGGAAAGATGATCGCCTCGTTGCTGCCCGTTCTAAACATGCTGACGTCCGGTCACATGGGTGAGCTTCTATCTCCGACTGATGACCCAGAGGACGGCCGTGAAATCACCGACTCAGGAAAGATCATTCGAATGAGCGATGTACTTTACATGGGCCTCGACTCGCTCTCGGATCCGATGGTCGGCTCCTCAATCGGCTCAATTTTCCTGGCGGACTTGGCGTCGGTTGCAGGTGAACGCTACAACCATGGTGTGGGCGACTCCGAATCTGTAAACATTTTCGTAGATGAGGCCGCGGAGACGGTCAATGATCAGCTGGTTCAGCTGCTCAACAAAGGACGTGGCGCCGGAATGCATTTGTTCGTTGCTACCCAGACTATTGCGGACTTTGAGGCGCGGATGGGCTCTCCGGCAAAGGCCCGCCAAGTTCTGGGCAACACCAACCATACAATTGCTCTACGAATCACTGACCCGGACACGCAGAAGTTCATTTCCGAGAAGATCCCCCCAACCTACTTCAAGTACGTGATGCGAACGCAAGGAAACTCAACTAAGGATGATCCACATATGCACTCGCTCAATGTCGGAGAGCGACTGATGGATGAAGAGGGTGAGCTCTTTCCTGCCCAATTGCTTGGCTCGCTTCCGAACTTGGAATTCCTTGCGATCCTTGCTGGCGGGCAGGTGATGAAAGGCAAAATCCCGGTACTTACTTCGCCCGATGATTTTGACGCCGCAGTCATCCAGGCAACTCAATTGCGGGAGGCCGCTTGATGACTGCTCCCACCGTTAAGCTTGAATTGTTCAAGCTTGTGGAGGATTACAATCACAGATCAATCCTCCATCTCCTGGAGGTAGATTGGCCTTCAGCGTTACAGATCGTACCAGTGGCCATGCGCGTAGCCGGCGAGCCTGAGCGGACGCCTGAGTGCCTTTTGATTCTTAAAGAATCGCTGCGCTCGTACCACCAAAGCCTCGGTAAAACAGATCGTCAGCGCCTTAACGCGTTTCTGACCACTTTCCTAGATGGTTTGTGTGGATTGCTCGCTGCCCAACCAGTAGAGCTTGGCCCGGTCACTGAGCTATCAGCGGTGCTGGAGGAAGGCATTGGAAAAAGCAGTTATAGCGCGGTCCGTGAGCGGCTTATTGAAATCCTCATGCCATCAAGCAGCTCGCTTGGTCGAGTGTGGCGCGCAATTAACAAGGTTTGAGACATGGCAGATTTTGAAGAGAAAAGTTTACCTTCCACCCTCTGGGCATTCTTGTTGTTCGTCTTCATTGAAGTGCTGATGATCGCCTGCTTCATGCCGAATCGGTTTATTGAGGGCGCGATAATGAAGGAACAGACCTGGGGTGTTGGCTTGATGGGGGAGGGGACTCAGGGGCAGCTCAAGGACGACACGATCGATCTTTATACCCTCCTGATGATTGACTCGGGCATCAATGAAACTGTCCGTGAATTCTTTGTTCCCTCGGCAGAAGAGCTTGAGAGGTCAAAGGGTTGGGAAAATTTGGCGAGCCTTTGGTTTCCCTTCATCGAGAGCCGTGGTGAAGCGCTATCGAACGTGATTTTCCACATCATGTACCGCGCTTTGGCGTTGTACATGTGGCTTCCATTCATGGCGGTATTGCTTGTTCCCTCCATTTTTGGAGGCTACATGTCCTGGAACATCAAGCGGTACAACTTTGACCACTCCTCACCATTTCTCAACACATACAGCTCCAAAATTACGTGGTTTTGCGTGGCGGCTACGCTCGTTAGCTTCATCGCGCCGATACCAATCCCTCCAATGATCATCCCGGTCGTGATCATCACATTGATACCAATCTCCTGCAGTCTGCTGATTGGCAATCTACCAAAGCGTCTTTAGTCGTCATTGACACAGGGAGGCCATTACGGGGCCTCCCGTTTTGTGAGGTTCAGCCCCTCAGAGGGGGCCTAACTCAAGCTAAAAATCTGGCGACAAGCGGCAACATTGCTTCATCGAAAAGCAACCGATGCCGAATCAGATGAAAGCAGCCGTAACCCCACAGAAACTGAGTCTCGTTTTGTCCGGCATGGCCGTCTTGTTGGCTGGACTAGCCCTCTACGAAATCAAGTCTGCGACTGCAGCTGCTGATAACGCTGCGCAGGTCTCCAATCAGGTAGTAACAGACTTTGCCAAGGTGAAGCCGTGGGCGCTTTCTCGTGAGGGATTGGTCGCCGTCCTGAATGTGATCAAAGAATCCGGTGATGTTCCCTCTGATGCCGCCAATGGGCACGCAGTCAGTGGTGACGCAGTTGATGCCAGAGAACGTCGCTACGGCGATCCAAACGCCCAGTTCACCCTGATTGAGTACAGCGACTTCGAGTGCCCGGCGTGTAAGGCATTTTACGAAGTACCAAAGTCTTTAGTTGATGGCTCGAAAGGGAATATCAGCCTGATTTTTAAGCATGTACCCATCCATGGTGAGGCGTCCAGAAAAGCAGCTTTTGCCGCGGAATGCGCAGCCCACCAGGGTGGTAATGACGCTTTCTTCAAGATGGCCGCTCAGATATTCGAAGAAACCCAGAGCAATGGAAGTGGTACTCGCACTTCGCTGGCCTCGATTGGTCGACGCATTGGTCTTGATGGCCGAGAACTTACCAAATGCATCGATGAGAACCTTTATTACGAGAAGGTGAAGGCAGATTTCAAAGAGGCTGTTGATATCGGGGTAAAAGTCACTCCCACAACGGTTATCAGATTCAATCAAACGGGGCAAAGCATAGATGTCGGTGGCGCGGTAACGCCAGAAGATATCTTGAAAGCCATGTCGCAACTTGTTCAAAAGAGCCAGGCCAAATGAGTCCAATTAATATTCCGCAATATGTTGACGATCCGCCCCATCTGCTGTTCTGGCAGGCGGACGAAGTTGCACCAATTGGTGTTGGTCTGGTTCTTGGCATGTTCACCGGCTATGCGGCCATCTGCACTATCGGCGGATTTTTGCTCACCCGGTGGTATCGCAAATACCGTGATGATCATCCCGATGGTTTTATGATTCATATGATTTATTGGGGAACAGGGATTACCGGGGCTAAAGCTAGGACAGTTCCGAACCCGTTTATCCGAGAGCTGAACTAATGAAGATTTCGAGCCTTAAAAAGAGCATTTCTGGCACGCGGGACGAGAACAAGTTCATGCGTATTATCGCGGCCGGGATGTTGGTTGTGAACGGCGCTTTAGTGATTGGCCTGCTCTCCCAAAATCCCGTTGTGACAATTGTTCCGCCTGCTATGGCTGAGCAGGGGTGGGTAGATTCGAATGCGGCCTCTGAATCGTACACAGAAGCCTGGGCGCTTTACGTTGCTAGCGTAGTAGGTAATGTGAACCCACAAACTGCAACAATGATTCGCTCGTCACTTGAGCCTCTTCTTTCGAATGACATTTATCAAGATGTTATCAACGCTGTTGAGTCGCAGGTTGCGCAGATTCGGCAGGATCGTGTTGTGATCAAGTTCGAGCCCAAAGAGGTTCTTCGAGAGAAACAGAACTCGAATAAGTTCTTCGTGGTTGGGCGGACATTAATGACTGGTCCTAATGGCAAGCCGATTCGTTCCAATACTACCTATGAGGTGGAGCTGGAGATTCGCAATTACAAGCCAGTGATTACGTACTTAACGACATATTCCGGCCGCCCTAAAACTGAAGATGTTGTGCGTCGTGATAAGGCTTCGAAGGAAGCAAGGCAGCGAATGGGAGCCGCTCAGAATGCGAACTAATTTGAAAAAGGCTGTACTAGCGGTCGCCGTGATGACCGTTCTTTCGGGCCAGGCTGTGGCGGAAACCCAGAAATCCGTTGCTGGACTTCCTTCGGTTGCTCAGAAGTCAGCCTCCCCAAAACTGCCTTCTGCTGCTCAGCAGCAAGCTGAGGTTGTAGATCCAGCTGAGTATGGGTTGGGCGAGCCCGCCGCGGCAAAGCACAGTGAAGAAGTTACTTCTGCGGAGCGTCAGGTGCCGCAGCCAGAAGAAGAGCCAGCGATTCTCGGCGTGTCTGGTGGTGGTGTTTCTGATGATCTGCCGAAAGTGCCTTCGTCGGTTGCAGCCAATCAACCGACAAGCGAGGTAGTTCCTGTTGCGTCGCTACAGCAGGTGCCGGTGGTGCCTGGAGTGAACACCATCATTCCAGCGGCCATCGGTCACCTGAACCGGATCGTAACTCCGTTTGAAAAACCAATCGTGCAAACGGTCTCGGGAGCTCAGATCAAGGTCAAAGAAAACGTCATCTACGTTTCCACAAAAGACTCTTCGCCGGTCACGATGTACATCACCCCCAAGGAAGATGAGTCAGTAGCTATCTCGCTGACTCTTGCACCGCGCAGCGTTCCTCCCATCCAGGCGCAGTTAGTACTCGTCGACGCTATGGCTGGAAACGCATTGAATGCCCCCATGGCAGGTGGCCGTGGCGGTCAGTTCCGATATTCAGGCCAGGCCCGTAAGTGGGAGCAGGGGCAGCCTTACATGGAAACCGTTAAAGGGATCATGCGCGCCATGGCCCTCGGTCAGATCCCTAAAGGCTATTCCATCGGCAAGGCAGGGTCTTACGACACAATCCCGGCCTGCTACCAGGAAGGTATCAGCTTTGATTTTGGTGCTGGGCAGTTGCTCATGGGGCACAGCTTCCAGGTCAGTGTTGGTGTGGCTCGTAATACCTCCAAGCAACCCGTCATGTTTGACGAAACAGCCTGTACCCATCCCTCGCTCGCTGCAGCCGCTGCATGGCCGCGAAACATGCTTGACCCTGGCGAAGGCACAGAAATCTACATCGTAACTCGTGTTGGGGAGGCTCCTGCTGAAGAGTCTTCTCGCCCGAGCTTGCTGCAATAAGGGGAAAGCCATGGCTCGTTTTATGGATGCATATCGAAAGCTTTCCCCACAGCAAAAAAAGTGGACTCACATCACTGTCGGCATAGGTGTTGTCCTGCTTTTCATGACAGCACTGTCGTCGATGACAAGTGGTGAAAAAACATCAAAGCGAGGTAAGCCAACAATTAGCTCGGTGCTGACTGACAAAGATCCCCGCCAGGTGGGGCTGGATTCCCTCAACAGCAAACAAGCTGAGCAGGATCGCAAGCTCACTGAAATTGACCGCAACTTGAAAGTTGTTCTTGAAAAGGCCGGTCAGGGTGGGGAACTGAAGCAGCAAATTGGCGACCTTGCCAAAGCCGTCGATGGTTTGAAAGAACACAATGAGTTAAATGCACAGGAGTCTGAAGCACTTAAAGCAGCCAACTCAAAACTACAGCAAGACCTGGAGGAATTGCGTCGCCAGGGTGGTGTTGGTCCGAAGGCTGCTGAGGCTCAGGAGGACCTGAAGAAAAAGGCTGCTGAGGTCCAGGCCCGACGCAAGTACGACGCCGCAGCCGCTAATCCAAATCAGAACCAGGCGGAGTTCTTTGCTAGTGCTCCAAAGCCGGTAGATGAAGTGGTAAAGCCAGGTCAGGCAAACCGTAAGCAAGACGACATCAAGATCACCTCCATTGGAGAAGAGGCCTCCGCAGAGGAGGAGGAAGACAAGAAAGAGCATGAGATCTACTTGCCTGCCGGCTCGATCATGTCGGGGGCTTTGATTACTGGTGTTGACGCGCCAACTGGTAACGGTGCTCGGCGAGATCCATTCCCGCTTCTTCTTCGTGTCAAAAAGGAAGCTGTGCTGCCCAACCGTTTTCGTGCCGATGTTCGTGAGTGTTTCATCATCGCGAGTGCCTTTGGTGATCTCTCATCCGAGCGTGCATATATGCGAGCCGAGACACTGTCCTGCGTTCGTGATGACGGTGGAGTCATCGAGTCGGGAATCGATGCATACGCAACCGGTGAAGATGGTAAGGCCGGTGTGCGAGGACGCCTCGTATCTAAGCAGGGTGCCATCCTCGCTCGATCCTTGATGGCCGGGTTCATGCAGGGTGTTTCGGAGGCATTCAACGTGCGCTCGGTGCCGTCTATCAACGTGACCGGTGTTGGCAGGGGTGAAGAGGTGTCTCCTGTCTACGAGCAGGCCCTGAACAGCCAATCAATGCAGGGTGCTGCTGTCTCTGGTGCGGGCAAGGCGCTGGAGCGTATTGCGGATTTCTATCTCGAAATGGCCCAAAACCTCTACCCAGTGATCGAGGTTGATGCAGCCCGTGAGATCGACTTCATCGTAAAGAAAGGCATTCAACTCAAGCTGATCAACAAGGCCTGACGCTGTTCAGAGCCTGACCCTATTTCGGGGCCTAATTAGACACATTGGGCCCACTCTAAGCTGGATGATTTACACATGAACAAATTCGATGCGATCAAAAAGTGCTTTCGACTCGCCGCCCTGGCTATTGGCCTGTCGCAGGTAGCTGGGTGCTCGTTCCTTCAGATTGGCGAAGCTAATTACGGCTGTAAGGGTATGCCTAGCGGCGTGACCTGCATGTCTGCACGTGATGTGTACCAGCTGACTGAAAGCGAGAATTTCCGCCAGCGAATGGCCGATGACGCCAAGCTCAATCAAGCGAAGGCCGATGGCGACAAGAAAACTGTCGAGTCATTGGAAGCAACCTCAAAGCCGATGGTCGCCTCTGGTGAGCATTACGTTGTGCCGCGGCCGGCTCGTAATCCAGTGCCGATTCGCACTCAAGCTGCGGTCATGCGTGTTTGGGTTGCCCCTTGGGAGTCGGAAGGCGGCGATCTGAACGTCCCTGGCTACATCTACACCGAGATCGAGCCTCGCCGCTGGGAGATCGGTACGCCGGCTATGAAGCCGACGCCAACAATTCGCCCGCTTACACAAAGCAAGACAGATACCAACTAACCACACCGCCCGAGATATCAGGAGATACACCATGTTCTTCGGCAAAAAAGCGCAGCAACACCCACAAAAAACCTCGATGCAGGTACGCCAGGATCGACATGCCACTGCGAAAGCACTGGCCGTAGTTGGTCTGATGTTCGCCGCCCAGGCGGCCTTGGCCGGTACCGGCGGTGATTCGTTCGATACTATCTGGGTCACCCTGACCGACTGGATGCAAGGCACGCTCGGTCGTGTGGTTGCTGGCTCCATGGTGCTGGTTGGCATCGTGGCCGGAATCGTGCGTCAGAGCATCATGTCGTTCGCAACCGGCGTCGGTGGTGGCGTGGGCCTCTACAACACTCCGACGATCATTGAATCCATCATGACGGCCACTGTATCGATCGTTTGATCGAGATGTCCCCCTGAAGCCGGCTCTGCCGGCTTTTGGCAATTCTGAATTCGAAATAAAAGAAGAGTTTTGCGATGCTCAAATGGATGCCTGGTGCCCTTTTTATTCTCTCTGCAGCTTTTATTTCGAATTCCGCATTTGCCGATTGTTTGATAAGCAATACGGCTGTAACAGTTACCCCTAAAGAAGCGGTTACCGGCCAAAAGATTGTAGTTACCTACAGCGCTACCCGTGAAGCCTGTCCAGGAATTGGACCAACCTCTTTTGAAATTAAAGCAGGCACTGGAAACACTGTAAGTATTGGTTCCTGCATTGGCGTCAGGACTAAAGATGCAGAAACCTGTGAGGGCGAGGCAACGCTGCCGTCAGGTTTCGTAGGAAGTATTAATGTCTTTGTAAAAGAAGGCTCAGACCGTGTGAATGTCTCACCGCCGTTGGAGATGCCGACGGCGCCTAATATAGCGTTCACTTCACCCGAAGACCGCTCCTACACCGTCGACATGCTGGCGAACGGCATTGATTACGCTGCTTATGAGGTGTCTGGGCAGCCTCTAGAGTCCCAGGGTTCCGCTCTAGTTAGTGGGAAAACGATTATTTTTACACCTGCCAAAAATTGGAGCGGCAAAGGTGAATTTTCCTACCGGAGCATTTCCGCTGACGGTGTCCAATCTGATATTGGAACCATTAGTTTTGAAGTGACCCCCGTTCCTGATGCTCCAGTTCTGTCGAAGATGTCTTTGGTAGGTGTTGAAGATCAGGCGCTTATTTTCGAGCCCGTTGTGGTCGACCCAGATGCGGGTGACACATACAGTCTGATTGTTGTTCAGCAGCCTGATCCTAAGATTGGGCGAGTTACTGTTGCAGGAAAGAAAGTTACTTTCATGCCTGCAAAAAACTGGAATGGTGATGCGGAATTCACGCTGAAGGCAGTCGATTCGTTTGGGCTTTCTTCAGAGACGCAGTACTACAGTGCAAAGATTGTACCCGCGAACGACCCGCCAGTAGTGACTCCAGTAACAACAAGCCTCCTGGAGGATAGCTCAGCCACGGTTCCAGTTATCTATGAAGATCAGGATGGTGTTGCTCCATACACGATGTACATCCATGCTCAGCCGACGTCTGGCGGTTTGTGTTCGATCTCTGGAGGGGACGCGCTTTTTCAGCCGGCTAAGGATTGGAACGGCACTGCTATCTGCGTGGTAGCTGTCTCGGATGCCGGAGGTGAGGTTGGGCTTGCTAATTTCACCTTTAATGTGACGCCCGTCAATGACGCACCTGAGTCGCAGGATATACAAGTCAGCTTCAGTCAGGGAACCTCAAAGACAGTTTCTATCCCTGTGGTTGACCCGGACGCTGGTGATATCCATAGCGTCGACGTGCTGACACCAGCTGATCAGTCTTTCGGGACAATATCAGTATCCGGTAAGAACATCACCTTGGCGCCATCGCCAAGTTTCCATGGCTTCAAAAAAATTGATTTCCGTGTCAGGGATAACAATGGAGGTGTCTCTGGTATCTACTCAATTTATGCCAAGGTTATTCCAGTAAATAAAGCACCTGTAATGACTCCTCAGGAGTTTACGACGCAGGTTGGGCAGCCCATTTCGATAAGGGTTTCAGCCGTTCATCCTAGCCAGGATTCGCCGCTGTCATTTAACATCACTGCAGCTCCAGCAGCGGGAGCAGGTACTGCAACGCTTTCTGGTGACGTACTTACGTACACGCCTGCGTCAGGATTCACAGGAGTTGCGGTAGTTAGTTTGCAGGCCCGTGACCCAAGTGGTGTTGTGTCGGCGGCCGTACCATACAGATTTACTGTGACCAACGTCGTCACCGTGGCTACGGATGTTGACATTGGCATGCCGGGCGACAGCCATACCATGGTAATTGTTGAGCAGCCACCCGCAAACGTAGGGAGTATTGTTACCTCTGGAACGAAGGTGACATTTACTCCAGCCAAGGGCTTTTTTGGTACTGCAACATTCAAATATAAGATCGTAGATGCTGCAGGTGCCGCAACAGATGTCGTCGTTGGCACGATTGAGGTAGCGAAGTACAACTACGCCCCAACATCTGCTACTGCATCGATCGCAGCTGTAGAAGGTAAAACCAGTCTCCCTGTGAACCCAGTAGTTGTAGACGAAAATCCTTACGACGACGGGAAGCACAAATTCTTTCTTCCAATCCAGGCAATGGCCGGTTTTGTCGAGGTTGTTAACAATCAGCTCGTCTACACAGCGCCATATGGGTATAGCGGAAATGACACATTTAAATTTCTGGCAGTTGACCAGGGTGGACTTTCAGTAGTTGGAACAGCGACAGTCAACATACTGCCCTTCAACTATGCACCCGACTCGGTGTCTGGGGAAGCAACTGGTCCGGAGGGGAAAGCTCTTACGGCGCCACTCGTAGTCATCGACAAAAACGCTGGTGAGACGTTTACCTTTCAGATACTCAGTCAGCCTCATTCGGGCAGCGTGGTTCTAGATCGTTCTAGTTTGGTCTTCACGCCAGCGCCCGGTTTCGTTGGGAAGATGATTGTTCCGGTTCGCGCTACTGACTCCGGCGGATTGTCGGTAGATGGTATGGTTACTTTTACTGTCGAAAAAAATAACGTCGCACCTTCGAGTGTCGGAGGCCTCATCCAGGTTTACGAGAATGGGGTGGCGGCTCCGTTTTACCCCAGCGTGGTCGACGGCAATGTCTACGACAAAGGTAGGCATACCATCAAAATCAAAGCTGGACCTTCGTTCGGCCAGGTTTCTGTTGTAAAAAACCGAATCCACTACACGCCGAACAAGTACTTTTCTGGCGACGATCAACTGACTGTGGAGGCAACCGACCTAGGTGGCCTTTCGGTAACCGGCAAAATCAGCATTGAAGTTATCCCTTACAACACGGCGCCGTTGAGCACAGAAGCTCTGGTGGTCGCCTATGAGGGGGAATCATCCCGTCCAACCTGGCCATCGGTTCAGGATCCAAATTCCTGGGATGCTCACACCTTCGAAGTAGTTGCTCAGCCTGCCCACGGCACTGTGGTTCTTACCTCTGAAGGCTTTGTGTATACGCCTTCGGATAAATTCTACGGTGTAGATGCCTTCCCATATCGTGCCGTCGATGCCGGTGGAGATTATGTCGATGGGTTAGCGCATGTCATTGTTTATCGGAAGAACTACGCACCTACAGGGTTCGCGCCACAGGAGTTCTATTTCTACGAAGGCGTCGGCGGCAGTCTTCGTCTAACCGCAGAGGATCCCAACCTCTGGGGCACACACACGTACACGGTGGTTGAGCAGCCTGATCATGGGGAGGTTGTTGTGCGTGGTAACTCCCTTGTGTTCCGTACTAAGGGAAAAGCGGCAAGCCAGGTGAAGGTTGTTGTTACCGATCAGGCTGGTGAGTCGTTCACTGGCACACTGAACCTCAAGCCCCGGCCGGTTGGCGAATTGATCGACAAGCTGCCTATCGTAGATCTGCCTGACCAGGGTCTTAAAACGCCTGCCATTACTCAAGCCCTCGGACATTCCGATGGGCGGCCTGGGTTACTGTTGACCGATCCACAGGCCTTAGCTGAGCTTGGGTCAGACTGGATAGCAGTCGTCGACTCTCGATCGGATGTTGGCCTGCAAATCTCAGGTCAAGACATGATGCCTTCTGAAGGTGGTGCTGTGGTCGTGGATTACCTGACCGCGGAAGCTATGGGAACCGGCATTGCTGCTTTAGAGTCCGGCAAGTCTGGGAAAGCCTTCGTCAAACTGGCTCGGGCTGACGGGACTGGGAACGTGTATCGCATACCAGTAGAGGTTTGGGCACCCACGGCACAAATCAGTCTCAGTGCAAACCCTGTCATTCAGTTGATGGATCGAGTACGTGGTGAGCTTGTGCCTGGAGCGTCTGCGTCCGCTTGCGAGTTCACTGTTAAAGCTGCGGATGCGGCCAAAAGTAACATCTACGGTTCCCCTATTTGCTTTGTCGAATGGACGCAGTGGCCTGTTGAAACTAAAAACATTTCTTCAGGCAAAACCTTGGCCTTCGAGGGCGCGGCTGAGGCTGTTGGCTCTCAAGCAATTACTGCCTCTGCTTTCATCGTGGCTCCAAATGGCGAAAAGCATCCAATAGGGACATTCTCCACGCAGCTAGAAGTGACTTCTGTAGCTGGTGTCGTGGAAGTTGGTCCAAAGTTTCCGTTCGCTGAAGCCTTTTACATGGTCGAGCAGCTCGATGTGGATTTCATGCAAACCGCTGGTCCAAAGTGCGATTTGACCGTTGTCGAATTCAGAGCAAAAAATGCTGCAGCCTTGAATTCGTCAAGACCTTCTTGCCTCGTAGAGTGGGATGAAATCCCGGTAGGGCTCAAGGCTCGTGAGTATTGGGAGAAGCCGTACCTGATGGGTACTTCAATGTACCTAGGCAGCAACATTACGAAGTGGACTCTGTCGCTTTTCACTAAAGATGGGCGGAAGATAGCTGCCGGCGCTGGCTCATTCAGCTTCGAATCCGTCATGCCACCTGAAATTAAGGTCGATTTCCTTGAGAACAAGACCAAGATTGGTGAAGGCCTTTTCACATCCTATGTGAGCGGACAGTATGTGACGGATGCGCAAATAACTGCTGCTGGCGCCAAACTCAGCATGACGCATAACTTCAATCAAGGCCAAGAGACAACTGAAGAGGTGTCTGCAGGTTATTCACGAACCATGGATTTCCGCCGGAGGATTAACACCGCTCCTTTTGAGAACCTATGGGAACGACGGAATATTTCTGTCCAAACCAAGTACTCACAGCTTCAGGATATTAAGTCTGGTGGTTCAATCCAGGTAGTTTCTATCCCTGACGCCAATGTCCTTCCAGTCATCCAAAGTGATAGCCAGCGAATCCTATCGACAGAGCTGCTTGGTGTGACAGTTAACGTCGGGAACAGCAATACGAGCGATATTGCTTACGATGCGGCCACTATGGGTGAGTGGGAGGTCCGCCTTGTCACAAAACAGACATGGAACACCGTCGAGCCTGTGACCGACTGGATTAAAACCGATGCATCTGGCGCCGCAGAATTTGAGCTTTCCGTTGCTGACCTGGCAGGGAAGAGCATTCGCCTTTACGCTGAGGCGAAGGCAATTTCGCCTATTCCTGAATACCAAGAGACGCGGGTATCTCCACGTCCGCTTGCGCTTGCAATTCTTAATGGTGCTGCACTCGATGGTTCTATCAGAGCCCTGCGACTAACTGGTGAAGCCCCGCTCCGGGTCACTTTGTTTGCTGACGTCAATAATCGGGCCTGGACCAAAGATCTCGGCGACGTTAAGTGGGAAATCTCTACTGAGGGTGGGGCCTGGGAGCCATTACCAAATACATCGCGTACCCCCCAACGGATACTCAGAACGTTTGAGAAGGGCTCTTATAAAGTCCGGGCTACGATGGTTAACAAAAACTCTGGAGCTACGTCGCTTACACAAGACGTAGAGATCATTGCTTACAACGTGCCGCGCGGGTTACTTCGTGGGCCGGGCAATACTTTCCTGAATGCTGACTCGACCTTCAGCCTGAAAAGCTTGGATGGGAAGCCTCTCGATACGAGCAACATTGATGTCGAGTGGAGCTTTGATCGAGGTGTGACATGGGAACCTGGTTCAGAAAGCATCACCTTTACGCGAGACACTCAGCAGCGCGTGTATCTGTATGCGCGAATGAAGTTCAAAGACTCGCCTACTGAGGATCAGAGAATTTGGAAGGTCTTGCGTTCTGGCGTTGCGTTCAGGAAGGTCCGCCCTCCCAGGGTTCAGCTCATCGGTCCCCGCCGGCCAGAAGTGGGAAAGGAGGCGGTTTGGGTAGCCAACATGCTGATGCCGTACCCAAACATGGATCTGACGATGGGTGGTGAGTTCATCATGCCCCATGACGGGACTGTAGTGCCCGGCCAGGAGGTACGGTACACGCCAACTGACGAAGATCTCGATCTCGAAAAAACAGAGATTTCGTATCGGGCCTGGATTGATGGCTATCGAGACCAAGGAGGGGAGGGTGTTACCTCTCAACGAATAACCTTCTGGCTATACGACTGGCCTAAGTGGGCAATTCAACCCTCATTCTCGTCGGAATACGCCCCGGCAGATTTGACTCTGCGCGTTCGTAATGTTGGTGAGTTCAAGGGTGTTGAAAGCGTTCGCTATGACTGGGAGCTGCCGGCGCACGCTGGGCTTGAGGTGATCAAGGACGACAACATGGCGCTCCGGCTTTTGAAGGTGAACGAGCCAGATACGTATCCATTCCGTGTTCACGTTTACGACGCCAGGGGTAATTACTCCCTGGTTGAGCGGAGCATGATCTTCAAGGAGCCACCTCCTTATCAGATCAGCCTCGCTTGGAGCGGAAGCAATTCAGTCAATCGTGCGCCTCTCGATGTCATGGTCAGGCCTTACATCTCTGGTGGCCACCCGAAGGACAAGGTCACAAACATTGTGTATCGGTTGAATGGAGAGGTGCTTGATACCAACGGCTCTCGCTACGCCCGGGCCAAGCTGGGAGATGAAGGCCATTATGAGGTTTCCATGGACATCGAAACGGCGATGGGCAAAGAGGCAGCTGGTACCGCCGGTATCGAGGTTCTGAAGAACAAGCCCCCTGTCTGTGAGCTGAAGGTAGCTGAGGGCGGGACAGCGTGGACTGCAACGGCAAGGTGTGTGGATGAGGACGGTCGCATGGCACGACACCGGTGGTGGCTGAATGACGTTGAGCAGGGCCTTGGAGGTACGGTGATTACAATTTCCAAGCGTTCATATTCGACGCCACCACACATCATCCTAGTGGGTGTGGATGACTCAGGAGAAGAATCCCCACCAGTAGCGTGGTAACACCAAATATGAAAGGGCGCCTTAGGGCGCTCTTTTTATTTGACCCCTTTAGAGGGGCCTAACTCGGCACTTGTCAGATTCGATCATCGGTAGCCTCTCTGTATTCGAACCTTGGACAGAAACCGATGAAGCACATCCTGAAAGTACTTTGGACCCTTGGCCTCGCCGCGGTGTCATTGGTCGTTACGGCTGCAGAAAGCCCTGGTAAGCACAACCAGGTTGAACCATTGCCCATCAACGGGATGGTAGCGGCAGTGAAGAACGGAAAACTTGCGTTTGTGTCAGCCAACGGCCGCTTTGTCTTCCAAGGAACCATGTTCGATTCCTGGGAGGGTAAGAACATTGAGTCCATCGAGGATGCTCGCCACGCCTACCGATACATGAACTTGAACAAGCTCGACTTCCGGGTAGACGCCCTCGCGCCAATGACTATTGGTAATGGTGCAAAGGAGGTGGTCATTTTCACTGATCCGTATTGCCCCTCCTGCCACATTCTTTACGAAGATGCTCTGAAAGAGCCCGGCTACACCTTCAAGCTTGTCCAAATCCCGGTGCTGGGCGAGGACAGTCAAAAAGCAGTTCGCTTCGGTTTCTGTTCCCCTGATCGAGAGCTTGCGCAGAAGGTACTTCTGGGCCGTGTGAAGCCAGCTGATATCCCCAATCCCGAATTTAAAGACTGCGACACGACAGCAGTGGCGAAGCGCGTTGTGACCACCCAGTTGCTTGGTCTGAAAGGTGTTCCTTTCATCCTTCGCGACGATGGCCTGGTGCGCAATGGTTACATGAAGGGCGATCTGCATAAATGGCTCAGCGAGGGCATCTGAAGTGACTGCATATAAGCAAGTTCAATACCCTCTGGCAGATCTCCTCCAAGTCGAAGCCTATGACCCAGACAGTAAGATCTTTCTGCTTGATGACAACCAGATCGCCTTTGGTTTTCTGTGCCGGCCGCTTCCAGGTTCTGATGGCAAGGAAGGTGATCAGCTGAAGTCTGTGCTCAAACAGGCCTGGCCTGACGGCACGCTCATTTCATTCATCCTTTTCGGCAGTCAAAACATCAATGACCAAGTCAATGGCATGCTTCGGATGCGATTGTCGACTGAGCAGGGTGTTGAAACCGTAGCCATCCAGAACAGGGCGCAGTACCTCTTCAACGGTACGCTAAACCCAATCGATGGTCATTCGGGCATCAAGATCCGTGAGACGCACGCGATCATTACGGTCATCCTGCCGATCAATGATACTTTCCCGAGTGAGAAAGAAGCTCAGCACGCAAGTGAGCTTCGAGCGCAGTTCGACTCCACATTCAACTCTGTGGGCTTCTGCCCGCGTGTGCTGGACAGTGACACCTATGTAGAACTGATGGGCTCGATATTGAATCAAGGCCCAGACGCATCATGGCGTGATCGGTTGGAAATGACGGCCGACGACGACAAACCTTTGAAGTACCAGGTTATGGATTATGACCGTACTGTCGAAGTGTTCTCTGACCACCTGAAAATCGGGAGCACGCTGCTCAAATCTCTAAGCGTCAAGCGTTTCCCTCGCACGACCTTTCAGGGGAACGCTGCCTGGTACTTGGGTGATCTACTGAACGGGCGTACCGGCATTCGTGAGAACTGCATCTTCTGTTTCACGATGTATTTTCCCGACCAGCAAGCAACGAAAGACAAACTTCAGACAAAAAGAACTTGGGCCAACAACCAGGCTTACGGTCCTCTGCTCAAGTTTGTGCCTATGTTGGCGGCAAAAAAACATGGCTTCGATACGCTCTTCAAGGAACTGGATGAGGGTGAAGCCGTAGTGCGGTGCAACATGACTGTGGTGGTCTTTGCTGAGAACCGCGACAAGCTAGTTCGCGCCTCATCTGAGGCTAGAAACTACCTCGGCATCCGACAATTCCAGGTCATGGAAGACAAATTCTTTAACCTGCCTCTTTTCATCGGGGCGCTTCCTTTCGGTGCTGACAGAAAAGCGATCGAGGAGTCGCGTCGCTATAAGACGATGGCGATTACCCACGCGCTTCCGTTGCTGCCCATTTATGGGGACTGGAAGGGTTCAGGCACTCCGATGATGACCTTTGCATCGCGTAACGGTCAGCTGATGTCCTACTGTCTTTTTGACTCTGAAACCAATTACAACGCGACAGTTGCGGCGCAGTCAGGATCGGGGAAATCATTCCTAACCAACTATTTAATCACCGCCTACCGATCCACTGGAGCTCAGGTCTGGGTGATTGACGTGGGCCGCTCGTACGAGAAGCTGGCTCGTGCATTTGGCGGTGATTTTGTCGAATTCACCACTGAGGCGAAGATTTGCCTCAACCCATTTGAGCTCGTCCAGGTCTATTCAGACGAAGAAGATGTGCTCATCGGCCTTCTATCGGCGATGGCCGCTCCGACTGTTCATCTCACAGACCTCCAGACCGCTGGATTGCGTCGACATACCTCGTTGATGTGGGTGGCTCATGGCAACGCCATGACAGTCGACCACATTGAAGAGTCTTTACTGCTTGATGAGGACACGCGGGTAAATGACATCGGCCGACAACTGTATCCGTTCACATCCAAAGGCATGTACGGGAAGTATTTCAACGGAAAGAATAACGTCAACTTCGAGAACCCATTCACTGTTCTTGAGCTGGAAGAGCTAAAGGGCCGTAAGCACCTGCAGCAGGTTGTGCTTCTACAGCTCATTTACCAGATTCAACAGGACATGTACCTGGGCGAACGTGACCGCAAAAAGATTGTGATCATTGATGAGGCGTGGTCGCTGCTAACTGAAGGTGACGTGGCCAAGTTTATTGAACACGGCTATCGCCGGTTTCGTAAGTACAACGGTGCGGCAATCACAATTACTCAGTCAGTGAACGACCTTTACGCTTCACCAACAGGCCGCGCCATTGCTGAGAACTCCGCAAACACATTCCTACTTGGGCAGAAGGCTGAATCCATCAACCTGATTAAGCAAGAAGGTCGGATTAACTTGAGCGATTTTGGGTACAACATTCTGAAGTCCGTGCACACCATCCGTGGTCAGTATTCCGAAATCTTCATCAATACCGAGCGTGGTTCTGGAGTGGCGAGGCTGACGGTAGACGAATTTTCGAAGCTTCTGTACTCAACGGCTCCTGACGACGTTCAGTCCATCAATAACTACATTAAAACAGGCCTAGATACCTCCCAGGCGATCAACGCTGTTATGCGCGATCGGGGGGTCCTGTGATGCGGAGCTTGATCATTTCTTTCCTAGTGTCTGTTTCGGTTGTGGCTGCATACGAAATGTATTTTCGTGGCAGCGACTCAACTCAGATGCTGGCTGTCGTTAACTATGACGCCATTCTCGGAAAGCTTGGCGACTCGGCCACGACTGAGTCCGTGAACGCTGCAACGCTCGATCTTCAGCAGAAAGCTACCAAGCTAGCTGCGGCCGGCTTTGTCGTCATCGACTCTCGTGTACTCGTTAGCTACCCGGCCGACAGTGAGGTGCCGGTCGACGTAGATGAGCCCGCAAATCAGGGGTCGGTGGCGGGTTCTGTAGTGGATCCAGAGGCTTTCGATGAAAAGTAAACAACCAATCGGCCTGTTCCTGTTGAAAGCACTACCTCTGACTGTAGTGGTTTCTCTTGCTGCGCTTTACCTGACTGATCGCTACAGCATCGGAATTGATCCCCAAGAGAACACCTGTCTTGAATGGCGTGTTTTCGCGATCGACCGGTATGACACCGCGGTTGAACGTGGTGAGATTTTTGCTTTTCGTTCGGGGGCAATGGAGCCCTTCTTCAGGAACGGTACTCAGGTCATCAAGGTTGCTGATGGGGTGCCTGGCGATCGGGTGCAGGTTGGCCTTGAGCAAGTGACAGTGAACGGCGCTCAGGTTGGGGAAGGGCTTGCTCTGTCTCAGAAATTGAAGCGTCCACCAAGTCGATATGTTCGAGACGAAATTGTGCCTGATGGTAACTACTGGTTCATGGGGAAAACTGAGGACTCGTTCGACTCACGTTACTGGGGCTACGTCCCGTCCGAAGACATCATTGGTAAGGCGTACCCACTATGGTGAGGGCACTCCTGTTCGTACTTTTACTTCAATCCAGCTTGGCGATTGCTGGGCAGCTCGGCATCAAACAAGTGGCGCCGGATGAGGCTAAATACGGCTCTGAAATGACACAGATGAGAGATCATGCCGAAGCATTAACCGGAAAGGCGCTGGATTTTGAGCCAATGGACTGGGTGAGGCGTGATGAAATCAATGCCGTATTCCCTGGTGGCCTGGATTCAATCGAGCCAAAAAAGGTCGAGCCCGGCAAGTCAGATGTCATTAGCACCGGAGAGAATTACCTGATCTTCGTCTCGTGGTCGATGGGTGACGCCCAGATCCGCGAGATACTGAGGGAGTACAACACGGCAGGTAAGGTCACTCTAAAATTCCGAGGTATTCCTGACGGCGCAACCATGGTGCAGGCGCTGGCAAAAATTCAGACGATGGCCATGGAAACGAAGTCTGATGTCGAGGTCCAGTTAGACCCAGTCGCCTTCACAGACAATGGCGTGACCCAGGTTCCGGTCGTGGTTCGTCGCAATGACGATAAAGTCGTGAATATTGCCCGCGGCACAACCTCGATCGAAGTGTTTAAAGGCAAAGAAGCTACTTTTGACCTGGGCTCGGTTGGCGCGACGCTGGACATTGCTGAGCGGGATCTGATCGACCTTATGAAGGAACGACTGGCCAAGCTCGACAAGGAGGAGATGAAGAAAAAAGCGATCAAGCGGTTTTGGGCAAACCAGACATTCGAGAGCATGGAGGATGCTCAGGAAACAAGGCTGCGCAAGCTTGATCCATCGATCGTCGTGCCTCAAGAGATGAGGGCGCCTGACGGGACGCTCATTCATGCAGCGGGTACCAGAATCAATCCACTGGAAATCCGGCCTTTTAATCAGCGGCTATTGATAATAGACCCGGCAAAGGAATGGCAACTGACCCTTGCAAGGGGTCAAATTGAAGCCCACGGTAGTGAACAATTAATTACGATCATACTCACCAGCCTCCCACGTGACACGGGCTGGGAGGAGTTAAAGCGTGTCGAGGACCTCTTAGGGCAACCCGCATACTTGCTGAAGTCGGATGTTCGTGAGCGATTCGATCTTCAGAAAACACCCTCCATCGTCACGGCCGATAAAGGTTACTTCTTCATTCAGGAAGTGGCTAAAAGGGATGTAAAATGATCGTTCTGGCAACGCAGTGGATGCATAGCGTAAATAATCGACCCGAGGCCGTCGAAGTGCTTGCCCGCATGGTCATGCCTTCAAAACGGGTCGCTGCACCTGGAGAGTTCATGCCGGCGACCCGGATGAGCTGGTGTGATCTCGACGTGAAGATCTTCACCATCCTAAATCACGACAGCCAACTCCTGGCATTTCAAAAGCCTATTTTTGTAAAAATCAGTCCTGAAACACTTGCGCAACCTTACGTGTTCGGACTTTGTGCTGATCTACTGGCAGACTTGGTTAATCGTAAGCAGGCAAGGATCGTCGTGGAAGTGACGCGTGACTGCCCCTTGCAAGCCGAGCGTATTGGCGAAATTATCAATGTGCTGCATGGGGCTGGGATCTCCGTGGCATTTGATGACTTTGGCGTTAGTAATTCAACTGCAGAACGGTTTGACTCCCATCAATGGGACTATTGCAAGGTCGACCTGAGCACTTTGAAATCCAGCCCCGATCTTGATTGGCTCTTTCAGCTTGAGCGAACCTGTGCCCAGCGTGGAACCAGGATGGTATTTGAACGAATTGAGCGCTTTCAAGATGTAGACCTGCTTAAGGGTTTTCCTACAGCCTTGATACAGGGCTACGCGATTTCCCGCCCAGGTATTAATAACGCTGCCGATACCTGTAAAAAGTCTGTTGAACATCACGCAGACTTCGCCAACCTGGCCCAGGCCGTCTGATTATCTCGACAAGGTGAATACCGTGCTCTGCCGACTAGTACGTGCAGCTACTCTGCTCATTGCTGTGCTGTTGATTCCTCAAGTTAATGCCGCTGATTCAACAGAGGGAGGTGCACTGTCCTGCCCAAGTGCTGAGCTGTTTAGTGCAAAGATGTTCACCGATATTTGTTGGGCATGCATTTTCCCTATCCGGGTTGCAGGGATTTCTATAACGCCCGGAGATCGGCCGGCTGAATCTTCGAATCTTTCATTCTGTATGTGTAAAGACAACCTTGGCATACCGATGCCAGGGATTGTTAACTCAATGTGGGAGCCGGCGAGGCTTATTGAGGTTGTACGAAAGCCAGGCTGTGCAATGTCTTTGGGTGGGGTGCAATTACCGCTCGGTAATGCTCGGCAATGGGGTACGCAAAGCTCATCTAAAAGCGGTGACATGATATCTAGTGAGAACCTCTCATTTTATAGCGTCCATTACTACGCATTCCCGTTGCTCAGTATCCTTGAGCTCTATATGCCAAAGAAATGTTCTGCAGACGGTTATAAAGACTTCGACATCATTTCTTTGTCAGAGATCGATCCGACCTGGAACAATAGTGAACTAGCCTTCTTTACTCATCCTGAGTCAGCTGCAGTTGCTAACCCTTTAGCTCAGGCAGCTTGTACTGCAGATGCCGCTATGGGCTTGGCTGCACAGCAAGGGCTTACCTCGCTCTGGTGGTGCTCAGGCACCTGGGGATCGATCTACCCAATGACGGGCAACACTATTCCAGATGACTTCGGCCGTACTACATCATTGCTGGGTGCACGGACGATCGGCCAGATGCATCGTCGAGGCATGGCACACCTCACCATGGGTGATGAGAATATCTGCCGTGGCCAAATTTTCCCGACCATTCCGAAGAGCCAGTACAAGCTGGCAATGTTCACTCCGCGACCCGAAACGAAACGCGCCCATTGGATTGGACAGCACCCAATGACTTGGCAGGGAGGAGAGGGCCGGGTAATTCCAAAAGTTGGCGAGGATGCCGTTTATATGATGTTCCGCTGGAATGACTGCTGCAATACGTTGGGAACTAACTAATGAGCGCCTTCTTCCGCGGTACAGCCTCCCTTACTCTGTTCCTTTATCTCAATGCAACTGTGTTTCCGGTGTGGGCAGACGCTATTAGTGATTCTGCAAATCAAGGTAACGCGTTTGCTGTGGAGGCAATGAGTACATTCCAGCCGCCTTCCGTAACTGATAGTGCGATTATCTTTGGCTCCGGATCTGAGTCATCAAAAATCGACATAAAAGACGTGTTCCCAGGAGCTACGTCTACTAATGCACCGGATCTTGAGCGCCTTTACGGTAACGATCAGGGAACGCTTGATTTCGGCTCCACTGCTAACGTTCGCCTCCAGGACGAGGTCTCGATGGAGGGCGATGCCTATCGCCTAATTAAAGGTACTGCGCAGCTGCAGCGACCTGATATATCGAATGATCCACTCTGGTCAAATACAGACACAGTCTTTAAAAACCAAGATCTCTTCGAAAAAGAGTTTGCTGACTGTAAAGAAGAAAATACATATAGCAAAACGTCGTTGACGAAGCGTGTCCCAGAATTCAAGACGTGCGAGCGAATTAACAAGCCTGCAGGCAGCTGTACTATATCCCACTCCATTGAGATCGAGCCGGAGCCGACAGACCTCTATTTCCTCGTAGATAACTCAGGCTCAATGGAACCGATAATTCAATCCCTCAGGCTGAACGTGCGTCGTGTTGCCGAACTGCTGGGTGTGAACGCCAAGGGCAAATTGCGCCTCGGTGGTGCGGTAACACGTAACGGCCAGTACACCTACAACCACATTCCACTGACGGACGATATATCTGCATTTCAGCGATGGATTGATAACGTTCAAGTCAATAGCGGAGCGACAGAAAACTTCAACGCTGTCCGTTGGGCGATGAACAACAACGCGTGGCGTAACAATGTCAATAAGGTTTTCATTGTTGTCGGGAACAATGACAGTGGCGGCGCAGGCGGGTCACCGCGTGGTCAGATGGATGTCGGTGGTTTTAGCGCCTACGTATTCCATGACAATCCTGAAATCAAATCATTAGGTGTGTCCATGGCGGACACCTTTACTGCTGGGCAGCTCTTCAAGGTCGCACAGTTCCTCACTGTCGTGAGGGATCGTTGGGATACACCTGAGTGTATTCAGGCTGCCTTGTCTACCCGTGATGGTTTCTGTACTGGCACATACACGGCAGTGGCCGGAACAGAGGCGTGTGTCAACATTTCCGGTTTCGACGTGTGTGAAGGTGATCCTATCTATCAGAAGCTTGGCCAGCCTCCGATTCCTGATATAGGCAAGCTCGTACTTAGGGTCGACGTAGGCAAGGTTGAATGTCCATTTAACGTGGGCAAAATGGAATGTTTCATTGATGCCAGCGGTAATGAGCAATGCCCTGAAAACTCTGAGAACACCTGCACCGTTACTCACCCACTTTCAGTAGCAGAAGTACCTTTGATGGCCAGTGTCGCCGTTGAGGATATGCCAGGCTCCGGTGAAACGAACCGTGTGAGTATCACCTTCACCGATGGCAAGGCTGTAAATACCTCTCGCACCGCCGGCTTCGATTCGTCGATTCGTGCGATGCCTTACGACAGCGTTTGTAAGAAAAACGAGCTTGGTGTTCTGCTGCCACACAAATTCGCATTTGTGAGCGGGGTTCGGGTTTGGGACCAGCATAAAGCCAAGCCCAAAACAAACGTTGGTGGCGTAGTAAACGTAATTCAGATGCCATCCTGCTCCAACAATCTGACCGCGATCGTCGATATTCAAGACGACGGCAGCGGCACACCTGGAAATTTCTACTCTCGCGATCTTGCGTTCAAAATGATTCGCCTAGACAACGAGCAGTGGGGGCCATCCACTTGTTTGGAGTCAGCTAAGAAGGTGGCTGAAGGCACCTGTTCAGAGGGCGGCACATTAAAGGTGACCGGTGGAGTTGAGTCTGGTTGCCTGCCAGTTAAGGGTGTGCAGGTTTGCCCTGGCGATACCTTTTACAACGCGATGAAACCCTCGCCTTTGAAGGGCATTGATAAGCTTGTCCAGGCCGTTAAAGTCGACGGCTGTGTCGACAACGCTCTGAGATCTACTACCTGCGAGGAGCTTGAGAAGACACCTGGTTGTGGCTTCATATCTACACAGTGCGTCGGCAATGCTACCGGGCAGTCGGGCTATTGCTACGTTAAAGAGGAGGTTTGGGATTGCGGTGTTGATGTTCCTATCGACTCCGCCACTGTCTCTACGTCCTATCAATGTGATGGTCAGGTGCGATGCCTGGGTACCGAGTGCTACAAGCCAGTAGATGAAAAGTCTAGCGACTTTGCTTTTGCCGCTGCTGCGCTTCAGATTGCTCAGTTTGCGGAGCATGATCTTGATTGCGGTGAGAACCCTGCAGACGGAAGCCTGGATTGTAAGCTTTGGAAGGGCGAGATGTTCGAATGCAAGAAGGCCCTTGGCGGATGGGTTGACTGTTGCGAGGCTCCAAAAGGGGTCTCACTTTACGATTACATGAACCTGACTTGGAA